>ERZ773143.1639-NODE-1639-length-18943-cov-11.407137_pt1 | contig 18943 bp, 14 predicted proteins | sample MGYA00580852_ERZ773143 | MGnify/ENA primary metagenome ERZ773143 (study PRJEB29015, sample SAMEA2737853) | human gut metagenome | biome: human gut; feature: human-associated habitat; material: faeces | place: China | collected 2012 ... | reverse complement strand
GGCAGTGTACGAGTATGACGGACACGAAGGACTGAATCTGCTTATGTTAGATGACACAATTCCTGCTGGAGCTAAGCTGTATTAAGAGAATAAAATAAAAAATTGTATTACTTAGAGGACGTTTTCTAAAGAAATTTAGAAGATGTCCTCTTTTTGCGTTATAGGAACAACTGAAATAGCGAAGGAGCAGAAATGTATCATATGAGCGTATCAAAATTTATGCAAAAGGTATAGTGGCATGCCTTTTTTATTTGTAGTGTAGCGAGTTAGAAAAAAGTGCTTGCAAAAAATATTAGAAAAACTAGTGCAAATGGATCAGTACAAAGAGGGAATGACAGATAGATATGATGAAGCTTTTGGTCGGTATGTCCGAACTGGTGGTATGCCTGGATCTTATGTATATAAGACTGAGGACAGACAGTATGATTACAAAGGAGTGCAAGTGGTTGATATCTGTAGATGGTTACGAGAATAATACCAAATGCTGAGCGCATTAACATGAGTGGATCTTACAGGTTTTTTTGCTGCCAGCAAGATTGTATTTCATAAGGGAATCCGCTATACTATAAATAATAGTGTAGCGGATTTTTGGAGGTTTTATGGATAATACATTAAAATTACCGGTAGGAATTGAAAATTTTGAGGATATCAGAAAATTGGGATTTTACTATATCGATAAAACAAAGCTGATAGAACAGCTTTTGGATAACTGGGGAAAAGTGAATCTTTTTACCCGTCCGCGCCGTTTTGGTAAGACACTCAATATGAGCATGCTGCGGGCATTTTTCGAGATAGGAACAGATCCGACGCTGTTTGACGGATTATATATTTCGAAGAATCAGTCTTTGTGCGGACAATATATGGGAAAATATCCGGTAATTTTTATTTCCTTAAAAGGCGTTGATGGAATGACTTTTGAGGAAGCAGTGGTTCGGACTACTACAATTGTAAAAACAGAAGCCAGAAGGCACTATTATCTTAAGGATAGCAGCAAACTGGTAAATGAGGAAATTGACCAATTTGAACAGCTTTTGTCGGGAAAGGCTGAGGATATAACGGACAGTATCCGTTTGTTATCAGAGCTTTTATACAGACATTATGAGCAAAAAGTCATTATTCTGATAGACGAGTATGATGTTCCTCTGGATAAAGCCTTTCAGAATGGTTATTACCATGAAATGGTCAAACTCATGAGAGGGATTTTAGGTCAGGCATTGAAAACAAATGATTTTCTGCAATTCGCTGTTTTGACAGGGTGTCTGCGTATCTCAAAAGAAAGCATATTTACCGGGCTCAATAATTTTAAGGTGCTTTCAATCCTTGATGCCAGATTTGATGAGCAGTTTGGTTTTACAGATGGTGAAGTGAAAAAACTTCTTGCTGATTACGGGTTTTCTTCCTATTTCGCAGAGGTTAAGGAATGGTACAATGGATATCACTTTGGAAATGCCGATATCTATTGCCCATGGGATGTGATAAATTATGTTGACCAATTAAAGTATGACCAGACAGCTATTCCACAGGACTACTGGTCGAATTCCAGTGGAAATGCCATTGTCAGGAGCCTGATCGACAAAGCAGATATTCAGACAAAAAATGAGATTGAACGTCTGATCGCAGGCGAGTATATTGAAAAAGAGATTTCACAGGAACTTACCTATGATGAAATTGATAATAAGATTGAAAATCTGTGGAGTGTCCTTTTTACAACCGGTTATCTCACACAGCATGGGCGCACAGAGAATGGTAAATATCGTCTTACAATCCCGAATAAAGAGATACGGAATCTTTTTACAAGGCAGATCAGGGAGTGGTTTCGTGATGTGTCGCAAAGGGATGGAGAAAAATTAAACGAGTTTTGTAATGCATTTGTAGAAAAAAATCCGTATAAAATAGAACAGATTTTCAGTGATTATCTATGGAATACGATCAGTATAAGGGACACTGCTGTCTCGAAGGAGAGAAAGGAAAACTTTTATCACGGTATTTTACTTGGACTTCTTGGCTACAAAACAAGCTGGCTTACAAAATCCAATGCAGAGTCCGGAACAGGCTACAGCGACATTCTTGTGGAAGTGCCGGACAACAGAACCGGAATCGTGGTCGAGTTAAAGTATGCAGAAGACGGAGACATGGAGACAGCCTGTGCAAAGGCATTAACGCAGATTGATGAGAAAAACTATATCATGAAGCTAAAGCAGGACGGCATGCGCAATTTTATAAAGTATGGCATTGCATGTTACAAAAAAGACTGCAAGGTTGTGCTTGGGGAATAAAATCAAAAATCCACCTGGAATTTGCTTTATTGTCAAGGAATCGGAATAATAATATTTACGCAGAAAATATCATCCATCACTTCAAATGAGATATTTCCGTGATAGTGATCCAACATATACTTAATGCTTTTTAATCCGTAACCGTGATATTCGCTGTTGGGTTTACTTGTCTGAGGCATGCCGTCCATATATTGGATTTTACCACAGAAAAAATTTTCAATATGGATGCGGACAAATCCATTTGCTTTATCGACAATCAGGGCAATGATACGCTTTTCTGGGTTTGTCACTTTAAGAGCAGCCTCAATAGAGTTGTTAAGTAAATTACCAAATATAGAGTATAAATCAGTCGTTTGCATGAATGCTAATTGTTTGCCGTCAGCCATGCAGGTAAGTTTAATTTCCTTCTGTTTGCAAATCAGGCTTTTCTCGGTAAGAATGACATCTAAGGCATGATTTCCGGTTGTTTTCATTGCATCGAAAACAGAAAGAGCATTTGTAACTTCTCCGATAAATTCATCCGTTGAATTTCGTTCCTTCATCATCGTAAGCAGATGCTTTAAGTCATGACAATACATATTCAGCATTTCAACGTTCTGTTTTGATGCTTCAAATTGTTTTTGCTCGTTATTCCAGAGCTGTTCCACGATAACCAGCTCGTTTTCGAGTCGGTTTTTCTGGAAATTTCCCATTAAAGTCATCATTGCAAAAACACAGCAGATCAGAGAATAAATACTTGTAATGATGGTCAGTGCAGGATCATTTCCGTTAGAAAAAATATCTTTGGAGGAATTTAATACAACAGTAGTTCCAAGAATAGCAATGGTTACAAGTAGTGTCTGACGATAATTTTTCTTAAAGTTGTAATTACCACGCAATTTTCTTTCAATAAAAAAATATTCAAACAACCAGACAATGATATTAAGCAGAATGAGAAACGGAAGCGAATAAAACAAGCTGGAAATCAGGCGACTGCACAAAAATGTAATGGAGTAGGTTGCGTGTTGCATAATCATTCCAGCCAGCCACCAGTACAGAGCATCTGTGGCTGTAAATTTCATACATGCTAAAATACTGAGAAAAACCAGCAGATAAATAGTAAAATATTTCATCATATTTGAAAATTCATTGCCCGGAATCAGCCATAAAATGAGTGAGAGGTAACAGACTGCGATTGAACATAGAAAGCGCAGAGGAAAATAGGCTTTTTTGGGTTGATGTAAAAGTAATACATAAGAAGCACATAACACTTCTGTTAATACAACTCCGGGACCGAGTAATTGATTCATGATAAGTTACCTCCTATATAATTTGTCAGATCATTCATGAAATTCTTCTTTTTTGGGCGACTGATCGCTAACTGATCCGTTCCGATAAATACAGTGTTATCTTTTATCTTTGTAACATGTTTCAGATTTACCAGATAACAATTGTTACAACGGGAAAAAAGACGTGTTGGCAAAACGTGTTCGACATCGGAAAGGGAGCCTCTTGTCATGATGTTTTCTGTCTCAAGATGATAAATCAGATCGTGATTGTTAATCTCAACATAGAGCAGATCATTAATGGAGAAGCGATGCATGCCCCCTTTTGTCTGTATGATTAAGGTACGGTCATTATTTTGGGAAACGAGATGCAGCACTTTGTGCATTTTTAACGCAAAGGAATAATAATCCAAAGGTTTTAACATATAGTCAGCAGCACCAACTTCATAGCCAGTGACAGCATATTTTGAAAAATTGGTCAGAAAAACAATTACGACCGAATGATCCTTTTGTCGTATATCTTTAGCTGTTTCCATTCCATTTTTTCCCGGAACTTCAATGTCGAGAAATAGCAGATCAAACTGGGAGTGAAATTGTTCCAAAAGCGAAGCCGAATCATTGAAGCGGGTCAGTTCATAGGAAAGATGATACTCTTTGGAAAAGAGCTCCCATGCCTTACATATTCTTGCATAATCAAATTCACTGTCTTCTAATACAGCAATTTTTATCATAACGTATCTCCCAACGGAATCTTTTTTATAATCCAAGTATAACATAAATGAATATGACAAAAAAGCAATTCACGACACTTGAGTGACAGGGTACGACAAAAGTCTTGCGAAATTGTGTCATGGCAGGTATATTTCGATTCATCAGCCGATAAATGGCAAAAGAAAAACTGTTTACAGGAATTGGCGAACAGTAATAATCCAAAAGGGGGAAATGAAAATGTTAGACATCAACATTGAAGACGTGAAAAACGTCCTCATTAGCTGCAGACCATATCTGATTTTTTTGGGTATTGTACTTGTGGCAGCAGTCATTGCGCTGATCGTATGTGCAGTGAACAAAAAATTACAAAAGAAAACAAAATATCTTGTTCGGACGCAGGCTGGAATTGTTGCGCTGCTTGCGGTTGTGATTACTGTGAACATGATTGTGACTGGACCAATGTACACACTGGTAAGTCTTGCTATGGGAGACGGAAGTATCAGTCAGGAGTCGATAGATTCTTCTTCTGAATTTGGTGTGAAGGTGGCAGAGGAAGGAATTGTTCTTTTAAAAAACGATGACAATTTACTTCCAATGACAGATAAAAAAACACTAAATGTTTTTGGTTGGGCATCTACCAATCCATGTTATGGTGGTAGTGGTTCAGGCGGAATCTCTGATGCATATCCGACAATAAGCCTTTTAGATGGTTTGAAGGATGCGGGATTTGAGACAAATGAGGAGTTGTCTTCGTTTTACACAGAGTATCGTGCAGACAGACCGAGTGTTAATATGTTTGCACAGGACTGGACACTTCCGGAACCGCCGGTAGATCAGTACACAGATGAACTGATGCAGAATGCAAAAGATTTTTCTGATACAGCAGTTGTTGTATTTGCAAGAACCGGATGCGAGAATGCGGATCTTCCAACAGATTTTACAAAAGTAACATACACGAACAACTCTGAAGATTACGAGGATTTTGGCAGTGACAGACACTATTTGGAGTTAAGCAGAAGTGAAGAGAATATGCTGGACATGGTTTGTGATAATTTTGACAATGTCATTGTTGTATACAATGGTTCCAGTGTATTTGAACTTGGTTTTGCAGAGAAACACGAACAGATTAAGAGCTTAATCTGGTGTCCGGGAACTGGTCAGACCGGTTTTGAGGCACTCGGAGAGATTTTAGCAGGTGAGGTAAATCCGTCCGGAAAGACAACAGATATTCTGGTAAAGGATTTAAAAGAGACACCTTCCTATAATAATTTTGTTGTAACACCTTATGACAATATGGATGAACATGGAGTTACAAATGCTTTTAATCCAGAAGAACTGAAAGTACCTTCTTTTGCAAATTATGTAGAAGGAATTTATGCAGGCTATCGTTTTTATGAGACTGCAGCAGCCGAAGGTTTCTTAAATTATGAGGATGCGGTATCCTATCCATTTGGCTATGGAATGAGCTACACATCTTTTGAACAGAAGATGGGCGACCTGAATGTAGATGCTGATGGAAATATCACGGTAGAGGTTACTGTAACAAATACAGGCTCTGTTGCAGGAAAAGAAGTGGTTGAACTTTATTACAATCCACCATATATAAATGGTGGAATTGAAAAATCAACAGCAAATCTGATCGCATTTGATAAAACAGAGCTGTTAGAGGCAGGTGCAAGCGAGACAGTCACACTTTCTTTTACAGCAGAGGATATGGCGTCTTACGATACATATAATCATGGATGTTATGTTTTAGAGGCAGGAGATTATATTATTTCGTTGCAGAGTGATTCTCATAACGTGATAGATTCTAAAACCTATAATGTAGCAGCAGATATTGTATATGACGAGAGTAACCCACGTTCTACAGATGAGACCGCAGCAGTAAATCAGTTTGGCTTTGCAGAAGGAGATGTGACTTATCTTTCCAGAGCAGACGGCTTTGCTAATTATACAGAAGCAACTGCAGCTCCATCTAATAGAAGTATGAGCGAAGAAAGCAAAGCACAGTATCTTGACAACTCAAATTATAATCCAGAGGATTACAATAATCAGGATGATGTAATGCCTGCAACAGGAGCTGATAATGGTGTGCAGCTTGTTGATTTAAGAGGTCTGGATTACGAAGATGAACTCTGGGATACATTACTGGATGAACTGACTGTAGATGAAATGTCAAATCTGATTGCATTTGGTGGATATCAGACAGCGGCAATTGACAGTATCGGAAAGGTTGCAACGACAGACTGTGACGGACCGGTAGATATTTATAATAACTTTACAGGAGTAAGTTCTATAGGACTTCCGGCAGTAGTCATGCTTGCATTTACATGGAATACAGATATTGCACAGGAATATGGTGAGTGCATCGCATCTATGGCAGATGAGATGAACGTTAGCGGTTGGTATGCGCCATCTATGAACATGCACCGTAATTCTTTTGCAGGACGTAACTTTGAATATTATTCCGAGGATGGATTTATAGCAGGAAAACTGGCTGCAAGTGTCGTACAGGGATCTAACAAATATGGCGTTTATGCGTATATCAAGCATTTTGCATTAAACGATCAGGAGACAGACCGCTGGTATAAAAATAGTATGTGGTGCAACGAGCAGGCAATCCGTGAGATTTATTTAAAACCATTTGAGACAGCAGTGAAAGAGGGGCATGCAACAGCAGTGATGTCTTCCTATAACTATATCGGACCTGTATGGTCAGGCGCATGTGCTCCGCTTCAGCAGACCGTGCTTCGTGACGAGTGGGGCTTCCGCGGAATGGTTATCACCGATTATTTCCTCTCCGCAGGTGGCGCAATGAACTCTGATCAGGCAATCCGCAATGGCTCTGACTTAATGTTGACAAATATTGATGCAGGAACCAATAATTTGCAGGATACCACAAGTGCAACAGGTGTACTTGCTATGAGAAATGCAACACACAATATTTTATATACGGTTGTAAACAGCCGGGCTTATGATGGCGATAATTTAAATTCGGGAATGCCAGCATGGGAGATCATGATGATCGTGATCGATCTTGTCATTGCAGCACTTCTTGTATTATTGGAGGTATTTGTAGTAAGAAAAGGATATAAGAAGAGAAAAGAGACAATCATCGTTACAGAGAGTGAGAAATAATTGTAAAAAATAGCATACACTTCTTTTGTAAGAAACATGGAATCCTCCCAAGGAAAAAGTGATTACAAAGGAGTTGTGATACCCCGGCAGAATAGTAATCTGCTGGGGATTTTTTGCTGGCAGCAAGATTGTATTTCATAAGGGAATCCGCTATACTATAAATAATAGTGTAGCGGATTTTTCTTGTGCGCCCAGCGGCGCACGCTTGGAGGATTTTTTGGCAGATACATTAAAATTACCGGTAGGAATTGATAATTTTGAAGAAATCAGAAAATTGGGATTTTACTATATCGATAAAACAAAGCTGATAGAGCAGCTTTTATATAAACATTACGAACAGAAGGTAATCATTCTTATCGATAAATATGATGTTCCGTTAGACGATTACCGCAGATGAGAAGATAGTAGATTATTATGAAATTATCGTGACGGATTTTGCAGGAAATCGTGCTAAGAAGAATCTTACGAGCCAATATAGTTTATTGACTTGGTTTCATACAAGTATTGATAGAAGTTCATATAGACAATATTATCAATGATTTTTTTAATATATGCCACAAATCTTGAAAATTTCTTGATTTGTGGCATGATAAATACAAACTTAGTGAATTTTGAAGACACCTTTTTTCTTGAAAATATAATTTATAATGAGCTAAAAGCAAGAGACTATGAAGTCTTTACAGGAAAAACATATAAGGGTGGAATGGATTTTGTTGTAATAAATGGAAGAAAGAAATGTTTTATTCAGGTGGCATATTAATATTGTTGATTTTCTTTTGGACAAGAAGGATATTAATTTATCATAGTTCCACAAATTTGGTAAAAAACATAGGAAAAAGTTCAATAGGAGTCTGGAAGACCGGCATGAAGTATCACAGGCATATAAGATTTGATTCACAGCACAAGAAATTGATATGAAAAATAAAATAATCGGATGATTTTCAGAAGACCATAATTGAGGATACAAATAACAAATGTTATTATAATTGTGTGAATGACATAAAATAAGTGATTCAGAAAAAAGGAAATAGAGAATCGATATGTGTGAAACTAAAACTTTAGATTATTATAATAAGAATGCCAGCAGTTTTGCAGAAGCAACAGTGGATGTGGATTTTTATGACACGCAGAAACATTTTCAGAAATTGTTGCCTGAGCAGGGATATATTCTTGATTTTGGGTGTGGTTCAGGAAGAGATATTAAGTATTTTCTGAGTCAGCATTTCCAAGTTGATGCAATCGATGGTTCAGAGGAATTGTGTCGTATTGCAAGTGATTATACAGGTATAAAAGTTAAAAAAATGCTATTTAAAGAACTGGAAGAAATAGAAAAATACGATGGAATATGGGCTTGCTCTTCAATACTTCATCTGCCAAAGAGAGAACTTAAAGCGGTGTTTGAAAAAATGGTAAAGGCATTAAAAAAAGATGGTATCATTTATACATCCTTTAAGTATGGCGATTTTGAAGGAGAGAGAAATGGGCGGTATTTTACAGATTTTACAGAAGAGAAGTTTAATGAGTTTGTCCAGGATATAGAAAATGTTAAATTAAAGGAAGAGTGGATTACATGTGATGTAAGACCAGGCCGTGGAGAGGAAAAATGGCTGAACTTAATACTGCAGAAGAATTAGATGATATTAATGAATTAGAATATGGGACGGATGCACTTACTGGAGGCCAGGATAAGAGGATGTATCTGTATTATCAGCTGCTAAATAGTTTAAAAAGAGCTGATAGCGTGGATATTGTCGTTTCTTTTCTGATGGAATCTGGTGTCAGAATGCTGCTTGGTGAACTTGACAATGCGTTGAAGCGGGGAGCAAAAATCAGAATCCTTACAGGAAATTATCTTGGTATAACACAGCCATCAGCATTATATCTTATCAAGCATAAGCTTGGGGAACAGGTAGATCTGCGCTTTTATAATGAAAAAAATCGATCATTTCATCCAAAATCATATATGTTTCATTATAAGGATTATAGTACAATCTACATTGGCTCATCAAATATTTCCAAGAGTGCACTGACATCTGGTATTGAGTGGAATTACCGATTTAGCAGCAAAACAGATTCTCATAACTATGAAAAATTTTACAATACATTTCTTGATCTGTTTGAACATCATTCCATAGTAATAGATGATGATGAACTAAAAAGATATTCAAAAAACTGGCACCGCCCGGCAGTATCAAAGGATCTGGACAGGTATGATTTGCAGGATGACGAAACTACAAATAATCTTGCATTATTTGAACCAAGAGGAGCACAGATAGAGGCTTTGTGTGCATTGGAAAATACCAGGGCAGAGGGGGCAGGAAGAGCCTTAGTTCAGGCTGCGACAGGCGTTGGAAAAACATATCTTGCAGCATTTGATTCAAAGGATTATGAAAGAGTATTGTTCGTGGCGCATAGAGAAGAAATCTTAAAGCAGGCAGCACAATCTTTTAAAAATGTCAGAAATTCAGATGATTATGGTTTTTTTGACGGAGAAAGTAAATGTACGGATAAATCTATGATCTTTGCTTCGGTTGCAACACTAGGCAGGAGTGAATACCTGAATAATAAGTATTTTGCTTCAGATTATTTTAATTATATTGTAATCGATGAATTCCACCATGCAGTTAATGACCAGTATCAAAGAATTGTTAATTATTTTAAGCCGCAGTTTCTGCTAGGGTTAACAGCGACTCCAGAGAGAATGGATGGCAGGAATATTTATGAAATCTGTGATTATAATGTGCCGTATGAGATTTCATTAAAAGAAGCAATCAATAAGGGAATGCTCGTCCCATTTCATTACTATGGAATTTTTGATGATACTGATTATTCAAAGCTGCATATTGTAAGGGGAAGATATGATGAAAAAGAATTGAATGAAACCTATATCGGAAATGTTCACAGATATGAGTTGATTTATAAATATTACTGTAAATATGGTTCAAGGCAGGCTCTTGGATTCTGTTGCTCCAAGGAGCATGCAAGAGAGATGGCGAGAGAGTTTTCATCAAGAGGAATACCGTCAGTGGCTGTATTCAGTGATGCAAGTGGGGAATATACTGAGAAACGGAATGTGGCAATACAGAAATTAAAGAATGGCGAAATAAGAGCGATTTTTTCTGTGGATATGTTTAATGAAGGCGTTGATATCACATCAGTTGATATGGTAATGTTCTTAAGACCTACGGAATCTCCAATCGTTTTCCTTCAGCAGCTTGGAAGAGGACTGAGAAAATGCAGGGGAAAAGAGTTCCTGACTGTGCTTGATTTCATTGGTAATTATGAGAAAGCGGGCAGGGTGCGTTTCCTTCTGGAAGGAAAGTCTGACATGTATAGAGAGGGCTATCATTTATCAGATACTTTGCGATTTCCGGATGACTGCATGGTGGATTTTGATCTGAAGCTGATTGATCTTTTTGCTGAAATGGATAGAAAACATTTAAAGCTTAAGGATCAGGTAATTAATGAATATTTCAGGGTAAAAGATCTGCTTGGAAAGCGTCCGACAAGGCTGGATCTGTTTACATATATGGATGATAATATTTATGAAACCGCAATCACACACTCCAAAGATAATCCATTTAAAAGATATCTGGAGTTTCTCAATGATTTGGGAGAACTAAGTCAAATAGAAGTAGAATTTTACAAAGGAATTGGAAGAGAATTTATCAGCCTGCTCGAAAACACGAACATGTCAAAGGTATACAAGATGCCTGTGCTTATGGCATTTTATAATAACTCGGATGTGCTGATGGAAGTATCAGAAAAACAGCTCCTTTCAAGCTGGAAAGAATTTTTCTCAACTGGAACAAACTGGAAAGATCTTGATAAAAATATGACATTACAGAAGTATAAAGATATTTCAGATAAAGATCATTTAAAGAAAATTCTTGCTATGCCGGTACATTTCCTATTGGAATCCGGGAAAGGATTTTTTGTTAAAAATGACGATGTGGCATTGGGTTTAAGGGAAGAATTGCGTCCGCTAATTGATAATCCTGTTATGATCCGGCAGATGAAGGATGTGATAGATTATAGGACAATGGATTATTACCAGAGAAGATATAGGGAGAGGCAGAATGAATAGTTAATATGGTCAAATTCAACCGATTTAAACTGATAATTCAACCGATCGAATCAACAATATTTTTTATAATTTGAAAATAGATAAATTTTACAAATAAGCATAAAACGAACATAACAGTTAGGATGACATATGAAAATATTATCAAAAAATGCTTCGGACACCGAAACAAAAGATACATGCAATAATGACAAATACGATACGCCAGAACAGGCATTAAAAATTTTGTTTGGATATGATTCATTCAGAGCGGGACAGAAATCTGTGATCGACAATATCCTGGCGGGGAGAGATGCTTTGGCAGTCATGCCGACAGGCGCAGGAAAATCTGTGTGCTATCAGATCCCGGCGGTGCTTCTGCCGGGAATCACATTGGTGGTTTCGCCGCTTATTTCACTTATGCAGGATCAGGTCAAAGCATTAAATGAGGCAGGAGTGCTGGCGGCATTTATCAATAGTTCGCTTTCTGAAAAAGATTATAATGAGACGATCAAGAGAGCGAGACAGGGTATTTACAAAATTATTTATATAGCGCCGGAGCGGCTCGTCACAGAGGGCTTTCTCGCTCTTGCAAAAAGCGTACCTATTTCAATGGTGACAGTGGACGAAGCACACTGTATCTCACAGTGGGGGCAGGATTTCCGCCCAAGCTACATGAAAATTGTTGAATTTGTCAAAACACTGGAAAAACGTCCGATTATCAGTGCATTTACAGCTACGGCAACAGAAACCGTCCGCGAAGATATTATCTGCACGTTAGGGCTGCAGAATCCTTTTACATTGGTAAATGGATTTGACAGGGAAAATCTGTTTTTTCAGGTGGACAAGCCTAAGAATAAAGAGCAGTATATTTTGAAATATATTTCCGAGCATAGCGGTGACAGTGGAATTATCTATTGTGCGACAAGGAAAAACGTCGATAATATATACGAACTGCTTAAGGGCAAGGGCGTTTCTGTGGGAAAATATCATGCAGGAATGAGTGCCGAGGAGCGGAAAAAAATGCAGGATGATTTCGTATTCGATTACACGAGTATTGTCGTTGCAACAAATGCGTTCGGAATGGGAATCGATAAATCAAATGTCCGTTTTGTCATTCATTATAATATGCCGCAGAGTATGGAAAACTATTATCAGGAGGCAGGGAGAGCCGGTCGTGACGGGCTTGACGCTAAGTGCATTCTTTTATTTTCACCGCAGGATATTGTGATCAACCGGTTTTTATTGGATCATAAGGAAATGCAGGATCTTGATCCGGCGGACAGGGAGACGGTCAGGGAAAGGGATGCCCGGCGGCTGCAGGTGATGGAGCGATACTGCTATACAACAGAATGTCTGCGCAATTATATTTTAAAGTATTTCGGGGAAAATCCGGAAAAACCATGTCAGGATTGCGGCAATTGCCTGCGGGAATTTGAAACTTTGGATATGACAGAAGCAGCCAAAAAAGTGATCAACTGCGTATACGAAGCGAAGGGAAGATATGGAAGGCAGATTATCATTGACACTGTTGCCGGAGCTAAGACGGCGAGGCTGGAGGAAATAGGAGCTGTTCGCTACAAGTCATACGGCGTTCTGGCAGGAACAAACAAGAATCTGTTAAGACGTTTGATCGAGCAGCTGGTATTAGAGGGATATCTTCGTGTGGGAGATTATCAGGTTCTCAAGCTTGGCGATATCAGTGGTTTAAAAAATTCGGCGGCTTCTGTTTTCGTTAAGATCACAGATGAAGACAAACAGCCGGAAAAGACAGCCAAAACGAAGAAGAAAGTAAAAAGTGTGGAAACACTTACATCTTCCGGCTACAAGCTGTTTGAACGACTTAAGAAACTCCGCCTTGAAATTGCACGTGAGGAAAGCATGCCGCCGTATATTATTTTCAGTGACAAGACCCTGATCGATATGGCAGCAAAAAAGCCGTCTTCCAAGCCTGAAATGCTGGACGTTTCAGGTGTGGGCGAAAATAAATTTGCGAAGTATGGAGAGCGGTTCCTTGAGGTGATCGAGGAGTATAGGCGGGAAGTGGGATAGGAATCTATAGATTTATAAAATAGCATGGTAGTTATAGGAATGTACTTATAGTAATTCCTAATTGCAGAGCATCGCACAACATACTCAGAAAAACCGGCTAATCAAGGAGAAAACAAAATTATGATAAAAATCCTATTCATCTGTCACGGCAGTCCATAATAAAATGGTTAGAATGTAGAAAAATAAGGCTTTTGAACAATTTGTGATTAAGTTTTTACCTATGATTTACTTATTATGTACTTATAATAAAGTGCTTACAGGATTTGGATTAATTATATTTCTTAGATAGATGGGAAAGAGTTTACAATTGAATAAAAGCTAAAAAAGAAGAAACGTATTTTCGCCCCTTCTTTTTTAGAATATTGACATTATGATTCAAGTAATGACATATAGCTGAAGATAGATAAACCTTCGATGGTTATGTAGTCGGGTGACATAATCTGAATTGTAGCTTGTTCGTTGTTCATTTCTACAACGCCTAAACAACATACAAGTATGTGCAAGTCAGTGGTAATTAGTAAATGTGCTAAGCGCTTTATAAGTTCATATGACTGCTCACTTTTATCTCTAAATGCATTGTAGAAAAGGAGGGTTACAGGATAATCTGTAGTAGCAAAATACAGTTCAATATAATCATCATTGATGCGAGCACTATCCACTGTGCCATCAACGCCACGTAATCTATTGTTGTCTTCAGCAATCAAATCTTGACTTCTTCTTTTGCGAACGGAAGGTTCACGTTCTCCTTTGACAACCGGGGCAGCATTAGGGTCTAAAGAAGCCACTGCATGTCCTGCTATTGGGGTTGAAGAAGTACTTTTGTTACGATGCTTTGTGGTGCCGCCCTCAGTGGCGATAGAACCACTTCGAAGAAGCTCTGTATTACGTTGATATAAGCCTTTTAATATTGATTTAATATGTTCTTCTGATATAGCTTGTGAAAATGTTTCAGAAGAAAAAGAAGGTGCATTGGCAGATTGATGTATAATACTATATGGGCAGGAGACATCATGCTCACTTCCTTTATGTGTCCTGAATATTTTTTCGTTTCCTAAATAAGGGAGTTCTACATAATCTAATTGAGCACAACAGCCGGGAGTAGGGCAGTATAATTTGCCAACATATTTTTCCAAATATTCTTTACGGGATTCGATATCCTTTGCAAAAATTGGAGAGGATTTGTCTGGAGTTACAAATAAAGCTTTATTCATGGTTAAATTCCTTTCTATAAAAATACTGATTTCTTTTTATGATAAAGAAAGAACTGTTATTCGTAGTATTAACTTCTCTCCTTCCCATTAAATTATTCAGAAAGGTATTGCAAACTCCTCAAACTTTAGTATAATATATATGCTACTATGTATTAACTGTAATGAGGTTAATACCCCAAGTCCGATTCCAGTCGGACTTTTCTTTTTTTATCACAAGGTTAGTTTAATACAAAAAGATTAAAAAGTCAATATGTGTAGTAAAAAAATTAACTAAATCAAAAATAACATTACAAAACTTGATTTTTTGACATATTTGTGGTAACGTGTATATAGACAATTTACGAGGTGAAAATAGTATGGGACGGAAAATAAAACTCAGTGAAAATATAGGATTACAATTAAAAGAGTTTAGAACTAAATATAAAGTAAAAGGAAAAGATATTGCTGAGTTGTTGGGGAAAAGTCCGGCATATGTATCAAAACTCGAGAAAGGTCAAATTCAGCAAATAGAGAAAGATGAATTGGTTAAAATAACAAATTATATAACACAATCAAATGAGGGCTACTATTTGTTTTGCGAGAAAATTGCTGAAACAGCTGATGCCAAAGAATTAGATCATGATATTTGGTTAATGAATTTTGATTTAGTAGATAGAAAACTTCCAGTTCCTATTGAATTGGTAAAAGAAATTAAGCAAAGAATGATGGAATTAGATATTACGTCAGAAGCTCTAGCTACATACATAAATCAAAATGAAGATTTAACATTCGATTTTTTGTTAGAACATAGAATAGACCCTAATGCAGTAGAAAAAAATGTATGGATACCCTATCAGGAAGCAGACAGCGTTGAACATCCGCATTCAATAATTTTTTTAGAAGTTAAAGGTGAAAGGATTCAGTCACTTATAGATGGAAAAATAAAAAAATGTGAATATATGTTTCCATATGCAATAATGTATCATTTGTTAAAATGGAAGTATAAAAAACAAGGAAAAGCGCTTGATGACAGTTTGAGGGATTCATGTAAGATAAAAGCGGAAGAAATTTTATTGAACTATAAATTTTATTCACTTTCTGTACAGGCAAGATGCAGTGAACAAAGTAGTTCGGAAGAAGAATATGAAAAAATTTTAAATGAATTTGATATAAATAATATGGAATACATATCTGCTATTTTGAGTGAGATTAGTTTCTTGTCAAAATATGATGTTAGCTACACAAATGAAAAATTAAAATCTATAGTTGAGAATATGGAAAAATGTGATTCTTCATTTGTATTGGCATATATGTCGCTTTCATTAATTGGTATAAAAGATTTACAGACGTCGATAAAGAAAAACTTTTTGCAAGATGTTGTGAATTTAATAAAAGAGTACAGTATTATGGCAGATACAGGAGAAAATATTGAACGTTATTAGTGTATAAGGAAGACTGATTATCAGTAGTGATAATTGGTCTTTTTATGTGATTTGTAATATTTAATGGATATATGGATTTTGAGTAAAGAAAATGGACAATTTAGAAGTTTGGAATAGTATAAATAATTTTTTTAATAGTGTTGTTTCTATGATTTATAACCGGAATTTGAATTGCTGTTATAATAAATAATTTTATAACGGAGGTTCGGTTACATGGAAAACAACATTGTAAATGTATATGGTTACATAAGGGTATCAACAGAAGGACAGGTCAAACAGGGATATTCCCTAGCGGAGCAACGTGCAGAGATTGAAAAATATTGCAGTTCCAAAAGTTACAACTTGGTAGAGATTTTCAAGGACGAGGGTATCAGCGGAGCGAAAGCCAACGAGGACGAAAAGAGTATTGAGCGTGACGGTCTGCTTGATATGCTGGCTTCATTGAAGGAAAGGAATATACAGTATTGGTGCTAGAATATAAATAGTACAAGCCAAAATGAGAAATTCGAAATATACATAAGCATGATACAATAGAGACATGCTGAAGGAGGATCTCATATGGCAAAGCAACATGACAAACAATTTAAACTTGATGCAATCCAGTACTATCAAGATCATAAAGATCTCGGAGTACGTGGATGTGCAGAAAATCTTGGCATCGGATACAGCACATTAACAAAATGGCTGAAAGACTTCCGGGAATCAGGTGATATTCCTGTTCGTGGTTCTGGTAATTATGCATCTGATGAGCAGAAGGAAAGCCAGACTTATCGCTTAGAGAAAAGGAAAAATTGCTGGAGCGTGACTTGGCAAATGGTATTTCTTTGTCCGGTGGAGATATGACAGTATTAGAACTGGTAGAGAAATATTTGGAGCAAAAGCGCAATGTCAGACCAACCACAGCCGCTGGATATAAAACAGTGGTTAATGTATTAAAACGAGACATCTTTGGAAGTCAGAAGATTAATCATATCAACACGATAGATGCAAAGGCTTGGTTAATAAAATTACAGTCGGAGGATGGAAAGAGCTATAGCAGTATCCATACAATACGTGGGGTAATAAGACCAGCTTTTCAGATGGCTTATGAGGCAGACCTAATCAGAAAAAATCCTTTTGATTTTGAACTGCATAATTTTCTAATTGATGATTTAGTAAAAAGAGATGCAGTGACATCGAAGCAGGAAAAGGAGTTTTTAAGGTTTGTTCAACAGGATGAACATTTCAGTGAGTGCTACGATGGGATGTTTATATTATTTAGAACAGGCTTGAGAATAGGCGAGTTTTGCGGACTTACGTTAAAGGATATAGACTTGGAGAAAAGAACAATCAACGTGAACCATCAATTACAGTATGTTGGCAATAGGGGAAAGTACATAGAAAAAACAAAAACTGAAGCTGGGACACGAGTATTGCCAATGTCGTATGAAGTTTATGCAGCATTCAAGAGGGTGGTACAGAATAGAAAGAAACCTAAAGTCGAGGAAATGATAGATGGTTATACAGGTTTTCTGTTCTTGGATAAGCGTGGAAAACCAATGATGCCCTATCAATGGGAAAAACGCTTTCAGCATGTGGTTGAGAAGTACAATAGAATTTATCGAGTGCAACTTCCAAAGATAACACCACATGTGTGCCGTCATACATTTTGTACGAATGCGGCAAAGCGAGGAATATCTGTAGAAACATTGAAATATTTAATGGGACATACAGATATAAGTGTTACCTCAAATATGTATACACACCTTAAGTTGGAAGATGCACAGAGAGAAATGGAGCGACTTGAAAGAATAGAAAAAGAAATGAAAAAGTGTGCCAAGTAAGGAAATAAAGGGCATAGGGAAAAAGTACTGATGAGTACGAATCGGGTTTGTACCTAGATTTGTACTCATTTTACTTACCGAGATATGGTAAAATATGCAATTTTATGCTAGGATAAGACCATTGGGTTAGATGTCGTGAAAGTGCGATAAAACCTAGGAAAAATAAGGATATACAAGGAAAAACGAAGTTATGCAAGATAAAATAAAAGTGCTCATGGTTTGCCACGGCAGTGTTTAATGGATGCTGTGAAAGCCTAGGCTTTAAAGGATTTTTTGATGATTGACGAATAATTTACACCTTATTTATACCTTTGGAAGACCGGATCGGAATAATAGAGAAATAAAGAAATAGATAAATATAACAGGAAGCAATTTTGTCATATTGGAAATAATTAAAATTTGCTGAACCGTGTTGATTTTATTGATTGAGTATAATAAAAGTAAGAACAGAAACTTCCATGTTTGAAGCGGTTACCAGAATTGACAAAGAAATGCAAGTTAGCCAATCCGGTAGTCCAGCATATTTTTTCATTGTCACCCGACGTTTTTACAAAACATATACTTATTCCGCTTGATGCATCATTCTTGTTCTGAAAACAGGAACAGAATCCTTACAGCGACTGTAAGTGTTATTTATTGTGCTTCTGTGCTATCATTTACCCAGAAATGGATAGGAGGCATTCACATGAAACCAATTTTGAATATTGAAAATCTTACCAAAGTCTATGGGACGTTGCCAAACCAGACGAGAGCACTGAACGGAATCACTTTTCAGGTCATGCCGGGAGAGTTTCTCGGTATTATGGGAAGCAGTGGTTCCGGCAAATCCACGCTTCTCAACTGTATTGCAACTGTGATTCAGCCTACAAGTGGAAGCATTCAGGTGGAGGGAGATACTCTGCAATCCCTCAAGGAAAAGGCTCTTGCCGAGTACCGTGGCAAAAAAGTTGGTTATCTATTCCAGAACTTTGAATTGCTGGACA
>ERZ773143.1632-NODE-1632-length-18973-cov-18.321334_pt1 | contig 18973 bp, 18 predicted proteins | sample MGYA00580852_ERZ773143 | MGnify/ENA primary metagenome ERZ773143 (study PRJEB29015, sample SAMEA2737853) | human gut metagenome | biome: human gut; feature: human-associated habitat; material: faeces | place: China | collected 2012 ... | reverse complement strand
GAGATTCAGATCAAGATGGCACAGGGAGCAAAACCCGGTGAGGGCGGACATCTGCCCGGAGGAAAGGTATATCCCTGGATCGCCAAGACCAGACACTCCACACCCGGTGTGTCCCTGATCTCTCCGCCCCCTCATCACGACATTTATTCCATTGAGGATCTGGCGCAGCTGATCTATGATCTGAAAAATGCCAACACCCAGGCAAGAATCTCTGTAAAACTGGTATCCGAAGCCGGTGTGGGAACGGTCGCAGCCGGTGTAGCCAAGGCGGGAGCCCAGGTCATCCTGGTATCCGGCTATGACGGCGGTACCGGTGCGGCACCGAGAAACTCCATCCACAATGCCGGACTTCCCTGGGAGCTGGGACTGGCAGAGACCCATCAGACCCTGATCATGAACGGCCTGCGTAATAAAGTCCGCATCGAGACCGACGGTAAGCTGATGAGCGGCAGAGACGTAGCCATCGCAGCCATTTTAGGTGCCGAGGAGTTCGGTTTTGCCACCGCACCTCTTGTGACCATGGGCTGTGTCATGATGAGAGTATGTAATCTGGATACCTGCCCGGTAGGCGTGGCTACCCAGAACCCGGAGTTACGGAAAAACTTCCGCGGTAAGCCGGAATATGTGGAAAACTTTATGAAATTTATCGCACAGGAGCTGCGGGAATATATGGCAGCACTGGGTGTGCGTACTGTAGATGAACTGGTGGGCAGAACCGATCTGCTGAAGAGAAAAGAGCATCTGACCGAGCGTCAGGAGGAAGTGGATCTGACCCAGATCTTAAGCAACCCTTACGAAGGCAGCAAGCAGAAGGTGACCTTCGATCCCAGGCAGGTCTATGACTTCCAGCTGGAGAAGACGCTGGATGAGAAGGTGCTGTTAAAGCAACTGGGCAAAGCTATTGATGCGGGACAGAAGCGCAGCATTGAAGTGGATGTCAGCAACACCGACCGTGCCTTCGGTACGATCCTCGGAAGTGAGATCACCAGAAAACTGGGCGATGATGTGGAAGAGGATACCTACCATGTACTGTGCAAGGGTGCCGGTGGACAGTCCTTCGGAGCCTTCATTCCCAAGGGTCTGACCCTGGAACTGGTAGGTGACAGCAACGACTACTTCGGCAAGGGCTTATCCGGTGGTAAGCTGGTGGTATATCCTCCCCAGGGCAGCAGGTTCAAGGCAGAGGAAAACATCATCATCGGTAACGTGGCACTGTACGGTGCGACCTCCGGTAAAGCATTCATCAACGGTGTGGCAGGCGAACGTTTCTGCGTACGTAACTCCGGTGCCATTGCGGTAGTCGAAGGTGTGGGTGATCACGGTTGTGAGTACATGACCGGCGGACGTGTGGTAGTCTTAGGCCCCACCGGTAAAAATTTTGCAGCCGGTATGAGCGGCGGTATCGCTTATGTTCTGGATGAAGGCAACGATCTGTACAAACGCCTGAATAAGGAAATGGTATCTTCCAGTGAGATCACATCCAAATATGATGTGCTGGAACTGAAATCCATGATCCAGGAGCATGTGGCACTGACCAACTCCGCCAAGGGTAAGGAAGTGCTGGATAACTTTGGAGAGTATCTGCCCAAGTTCAAGAAGATCATCCCTCATGACTATGAGAGAGTCCTGAAGACCATCGTCCAGATGGAGGAAAAGGGACTGAGCGCAGAGCAGGCACAGATCGAAGCATTCTATGCCAACACCAGAAAGTAAATGGAGGCAGTGTGAAAAGTAATCTTGATAGATTGCTTTTCACACGACTAATTTGTGCCGCGGGCGCCACAAATTAGTTTATCGCAGAACTAAATATGAAATTTAGTTCGCGATTCTTCCGATGCCGAAGCGTCTGCAGAATGGAGAGAGTCATGGGAAAACCAACGGGATTTATGGAATATAAAAGGGAAGTCAGCGTGGCTGAGGATCCGAAGAAGAGAATACAGCATTTTAATGAATTCCATGAGCATCTGCCGAAGGAAAAGCAGCGTTTACAGGGTGCCAGATGTATGGAATGCGGTGTGCCGTTCTGTCAGTCGGGCATGATGATCTGCGGTATGGCCAGCGGATGCCCCCTGCACAATCTGGTGCCGGAGTGGAACGACCTGGTATATACCGGCAACTGGCAGCAGGCTTACAACCGCCTGAAGAAGACCAACAATTTCCCCGAGTTCACGTCCAGAGTATGTCCGGCTCTGTGTGAGGCGGCATGTACCTGTGGACTGAATGGGGATCCGGTCTCCACCAAGGAGAACGAATATGCAATTATTGAAAACGCCTACAGCGAGGGTTATGCGGCAGCCAAGCCCCCTGTGGTGCGTACCGGCAAAAAGGTGGCAGTCATCGGCAGCGGTCCTTCCGGACTGGCAGCGGCGGATCTGCTGAACCAGAGAGGACATCAGGTCACAGTATTTGAGCGCTCCGACCGTGTGGGAGGACTGTTAATGTACGGCATCCCCAACATGAAGCTGGAGAAACAGATCATTGACCGTAAGATAGCCATCATGAAGAAAGAGGGCGTCACCTTTGTCACCGGTACGGATATCGGTAAGGACATCAAGGCATCCAAGCTGTTACATGATTTTGACCGTGTCGTACTGGCCTGTGGTGCTTCCAATCCCAGAGACATCAATGCGCCAGGCAGAGATGCCAGGGGAATCTATTTCGCGGTGGATTTTCTGAAAGCCAATACCAAGAGCCTGCTGGATTCGAACTTTGAAGATAAAAAATATGTGGAGACCAAGGGTAAGAACGTGGTCATCATCGGCGGTGGTGATACCGGTAATGACTGTGTGGGAACTTCCATCCGTCACGGTGCCAAGTCTGTGACCCAGATCGAGATGATGCCCAAGGCTCCGGACAAGAGAGCAGAGAACAATCCCTGGCCCGAATGGCCGAAGGTCTGCAAGACCGATTACGGTCAGGAAGAAGCCATTGCAGTCTACGGACAGGATCCGAGAATCTATGAATCTACGGTCAAGGAATTTATCAAGGATAAGAACGGCAACCTGAAAGCCGTGAAGATCGTGAAGCTGTCCTGGGAAAAGGATCCGGCTACCGGACGCATGAAGATGCAGGAGATTGCCGGAAGTGAGCAGATCCTGGATGCGGAGATTGTACTGATCGCAGCAGGATTTTTGGGAAGTCAGAAATATATTACCGATGCTTTCGGGGTGGAATTAAATGAACGCACCAACGTAAAAACTGCCCCCGGCAAATACCAGACCAGTGTGGAAAATGTATTCGTCACCGGTGATATGCACAGAGGACAGTCCCTGGTGGTGTGGGCGATCCGTGAAGGCAGAGAAGCCGCACATGCTGTGGATGAGAGCCTGATGGGCTACTCTAATCTGGTGATCCAGTAGAGGTATTATTCTCGTAGATGGATCTCAGACCCTTCATAAGAAGATTCTGATCGATATGGATCTTCGTTTCACAATGTGGAATGACGGTCGTTGCGTACCCTCCGGTGGCAACGACCGTTGCTTTTTGCCCTAACTCTGTCTGGATACGGCGGATCAGTCCGTCGATGGCACAGGCGTTGCCCAAGAGCATTCCCCCGGTGATGCATTCCTGCGTATTCGCACCGATGGTGTGGGCGGGCATATGAATGTCCCCTTTCGGGAGCTGGGCGGTCCTGCCTAAAAGTGCCCTGTGGGCGGTTCCAACGCCGGGAAGGATCAGGCCACCTAAAAAGCGACGGTTCTCATCCAACACGTTAAATGTCGTGGCGGTGCCCAGATCAATGGTGATCAGTGGCAGAGGATAGCGGGAAATGGCTCCGGCGATATCTGCCAGGCGGTCGCAGCCCACCTTTTCCGGAAATTCCGTACAGATCTCATAGCCAAGATCCAGTTCATGGGTAAGAAGCAGAGGCTTCTGCCCCAGAAAAGCTTCCAGAGCAGAGGAAAAAACGGCTGTCACCGAAGGCACAACCGAGGAGATCACAGATCCCTCAAAGGCTTCGGCGGACAGACCGTGTTTGTCTAAAATCATATTCAGTTTTTTTCTATATCCGGCATCAGACAGGGGACGGCGGGACGATAGCTTCTCAATAAAGAGTAGCTTATTTCCCTGAAATCCCCCGATGCCGATCGTAGTATTTCCGATGTCGATTGTCAGTACCACGGGTATACTCCTGTTATGCTGCAGACTCTGCTTTCTGATATACAGGAATGACTTTTGCCTTGATCAGTGCCAGCCCTACCGCTCCGGTCAGGAACGTGGATGCACACATCTCGAAGACCGCATTCACACCTACAAAAGAGCAGATGAATAAAATCGCGTTTTTACCACCCATCAGTCCCTGCACATAGGAAGTATTGCCGAACAGCAGTACTAAAAGGGACATGAAAAATGCGGTGTTGAAAAATGCGCTGCAAAATCCGGTGATCATGCAGGCGATTCTGTCTCCTACGGCTTTGCGGCTGTAACGGAAGACATATCCCAACAGAAATCCGTCCAGAAGTCTGGGGATGAAACGCTGGATGAAGGCCAACACAGGGTTGATGCCAAAAAGCATTGCTCCCATGGCGCTGGTGCCTCCCACGCCGATGCATTGCAAAAAGCTGGTCAATCCGAATACTGCTCCCATGGCGGCTCCGCCTACAGGGCCAAGAGTGATTGCAGCCAGTGCAACGGGGATGACATTGAAGGTGATTGCCAGGGGGCCGATGTTCAGGTACCCGAGCGGGGTATAAGCCATCAGCAAAAGTACCGCAGCAAACAATCCCATCAACGTGAGTCGCATTGTCTTACTTTGTTTGTTCATATGAAATTTTCCTCCTTGTTACCATTCTCCCTCTGGGAGATACAATACAAGCTGCCCCGGTGATTCGGGACACTCCTACTGTTTATATCATATCCCGGACAAAAAGAAAAGTGATATTTGCATAAAATATGCACTTATGGTATTTTAGGAGTACAGTTTTGAAGTTTTTTTGATAAATCAGGCAAAAGGAGACGACTATGCTGAAGGGAAAGACCGTAGTTCTGGCAATCTCGGGAAGTATTGCTGCATATAAAATGGCCAATGTAGCGCGGATGCTGTTAAAACAGCACTGTGATGTGGAAGTGCTGATGACACAGAATGCCACGCAGTTCATTAACCCCATTACTTTTGAAAGTCTGACGGGACATAAATGTCTGGTGGACACCTTTGACCGCAATTTCCAGTACAGTGTGGAACATGTGGCACTGGCAAAGCGGGCGGATGTGGTTCTGGTGGCACCGGCTTCTGCCAATGTGATCGGCAAGATTGCAAACGGCATCGCAGATGATATGTTGACTACTACGGTCATGGCATGTCCCTGCAAGAAGATTGTGTCCCCTGCCATGAATCATAATATGTATCACAACCCCATCGTGCAGGATAATATCGAAAAATTAAAGCATTTCGGCTATGAGATCATCACTCCGGCCACGGGAATGCTGGCCAACGGCGATATCGGTGACGGCAGAATGCCGGAGGAGTCCGTACTGTTCGAAGCCGTGGTGAAGGAGATCGCCTGCGAGAAGGATCTGGCGGGCAAAAAGGTGCTGATCTCCGCAGGTGCCACCAGAGAACCCATTGACCCGGTGCGTTTTATCACGAATCACTCCAGTGGAAAAATGGGTTATGCCCTGGCGAGAGCTGCAATGCACCGCGGCGCAGAAGTGACGGTGGTGGCAGCCCATACGGATGTGGAGCCGCCTTTGTTTGTAAATGTGGTGCCGGTACAGACGGCGGCGGAGATGTACGATGCGATCCTGTCCAGAGCCACGGAATACGACATGATCATCAAGGCCGCAGCCGTGGCCGATTACACTCCTGCGGTGACCGAAGACAATAAGATCAAGAAAAAGGATGGAGACCTGTCGATTCCTCTGGTGCGCACGAAGGACATTTTAAAGGCCCTTGGGGAAAACAAGAGACCAGGACAGATTTTGTGTGGTTTTTCCATGGAGACGGAAAATGTGCTGGAGAATTCCCGGAAGAAGCTGGAGAGCAAGCACTGTGACATGATCTGTGCCAACAGTTTGAAGAGCGCAGGAGCGGGCTTTGGCACGGACACCAATATTGTGACACTGATCACAAAGAATTCCGAGGAGAGTCTGGAACTGATGAGCAAGGAACAGGTGGCACATAAAATTCTGGATAAGTTGCTTGCAATAGTTCAGCCATAGAACAGCAGAACGAATGCGAGGGGGCTTGCACACAAAGCGTTAATTCTGTAGAAAAATCATTTGCTTCTATGCAAAAAGATGGTATGATAGAAGCAATGATGTATAGCCGCGTAGACGGCGGATTGAGAGGACGAAATGGACAAGATTATTTTGACAGGTGACAGACCTACCGGAAGATTACATGTGGGACATTATGTAGGCTCTCTGAGAAGACGTGTAGAGCTGCAGAATTCCGGTGAATATAAGAAAACTTTTATCATGATCGCAGATGCACAGGCACTGACGGACAATATCGAGAATCCCGAGAAGGTGCGCCAGAATATTATTGAAGTGGCGCTGGACTACATGTCCTGCGGACTGGATCCCAGCAAGGCAACGATCTTCATCCAGTCTCAGATCTCCGAACTGTGCGAGCTGACCTTCTATTACATGGATTTGGTAACCGTAGCCAGATTACAGAGAAACCCGACCGTAAAGAGTGAGATTCAGATGCGTAACTTCGAAGCCAGCATCCCTGTGGGATTTTTCACTTATCCCATCAGCCAGGCTTCCGATATTACCGCTTTCAAGGCGACCACCGTTCCCGTAGGTGGTGACCAGCTGCCCATGATCGAACAGACCAGAGAGATCGTACACAAATTCAACACCGTATATGCACCGGTACTGGTAGAGCCTAAGGCATTGCTGCCCGAAAATGAGGCCTGCCAGCGCCTGCCCGGCATCGACGGCAAGGCGAAAATGAGTAAATCCCTGGGCAACTGCATCTATCTGTCAGACAGTGCAGACGATGTACGCACCAAGATCATGAGCATGTACACCGATCCCGAGCATCTGTTGGTCAGCGATCCCGGACATCTGGAGGGCAACACGGTATTCACTTACCTGGATGCTTTCTGCCAGCCGGAGCACTTCGAGAGATACCTGCCGGATTACGCAAATCTGGACGAGTTAAAGGCGCATTATACCAGAGGCGGTCTGGGTGACGTGAAGGTGAAGAAGTTCCTGAACAACGTAATGCAGGAGACCTTGGAGCCCATCCGTAACCGTAGAAAAGAACTGGAGAAGGATATTCCCGCAGTATATGAGATCCTGAAGAAGGGCAGTGACGAGGCCCGTGGAGTGGCAGCACAGACCCTGTCTGAGGTAAAGAGCGCTATGCGTATCAATTACTTCGACGATGCAGAACTGATCCGTATGCAGAGTGAGAAGTACGAAGGACAATAAGAATAGTAAAAGATAACAAAAGGACGTTTCCGGAAAAACCGGAAGCGTCCTTTTTTGGGGGATTAATTGCTGTAATCTACGTATATGGAATTTTTTCCAAAGTATTGTGCGGTCTTTTTACTGGTGGGATCCTCCGGGTCTCCGGGGAGATCACCGGTATAGATCATGGCAGGCTGATGGATAAACGGCGTCAGAACCACATCCGTAATCTCCGGGTCATTCAGGAGAAGAAGACGTTCTTCGTATTCTGCAGCATAGGCAGCGGCTTCACCGTTTGTCAGCATCCGGATCGCTTTTGCGGCGGAGGTCTCCTGCCATACTCCGGTGAAAAGGATGACGGCCAACAGGACCGTCATGGCGACATAACGGGCAATTTTCAACTTGCCGAGGACCGCCATTTTCTCCGGAGTATTCTGACGCATTCGCAGCTTCCGGACTATATATCCGAGCCAGTAGAAGAACACAGCAAAACTGATCAGCAGAAACGTATAGTAGACAATGGCTACGGCCCGGCCGGGTCCTGTGGAGTTCATGGTATAGAACAGAGGACAGGACATGGAGCAGAACAATCCGTAGGAATATCCGGTAAAAAGGAGGGGATGGGAGAAAAATCCCCAGTTTTTCTTCTGTAAAATGCGCAGGAAGACCGGCAGCAGAAGCAGGGCGGCAAGCAGCCACCACAGTCCGGTCCAGGCGAAGGTATAGCGGACACCCTGCAACAGGCACTTTGCAATGGCTTTCCACGCGGGAATTTTCCACATACCGTCCTGCCGCACCTGATTGCCGGGGGCCATGGCACTGACGGCAAAAGATAGCAGGAGAACAGCGGAGGTAATTCCGCAGACATAAGTCTTTTTATTTCTCTGCAACAGCAGTAGAAAGGTTACGGTTACCACAAACAGCATGCAGGGGAGAAGGGACACGTAATTGCCACCGCCTAAGAAAATTGCGAACAGGAGAAGCGGAAGCATCAGTATCTTTTTCCCATTGTACAGGTAGCGAAGCAATGTGCCCAGGAAAAACAGGGTCACGGCAAAGAAACCGGTGTAATACATGGAGCCGTTGTACCAGTAAAAGCTGTCGCTCTGAAAGGCCACTGTCTGGATGCACAGGAAACTGAATACTGAGGAAATCGTGATCCATTCCCCACATGTTCCCGGCAGAAAATGGCAGACCAGAGGCCGTAGCAGATAGAAAATGCTGCCGCACAGCAAAAGAAGGATCACAAAAGTCACCAGATGATAGGCGGTATTGGAGAAGGCATTGGGCGCAAGATACATCAGAAACAGCGCTGAATAGGTTCCCTGCCAGATCTGATAGCTTTTGGCGACACCGGCACAGGCGGCGGAAATGGCCTGTGGTATGCTTCCGGTCTGCTGCCAGACCAGATGGGCTTCCGTACCGTAATAATAATCATCCCCGGTGGGATAATTGTAACGCCCCAGCCATACCAGAGGAACCAGGCTGGCGAGCAGGACCGCAAGGAAAATATAAGGTTTCCATTTGGCAAGTTTATTTTTCATAGAGAATATAACTCCTGAGAGGTTTTTATAATGCTACAGCCAGTATAACATACCTGCAAAGACAGGAAAAGGTACTTGTTTTGCAAAAGAGGGAAGTATATAATCAGCTTAAAGATGGCGGAAGGAGGGTATGCCATGGAAGAAAAGGGTGTCAGAGACCGGAAAAGGGAACCGGAAGAATATAATTTTGACTATGAAGAACTTGCGGATGCAGAGGTGGATTCTGAACAGGCGGGACGACGTGATGATGCTGTATGGGAAACAACCTGTGATACAGAGGATCCGTATACTGTGGAATTGGAGGACTTTACGGAGGATGAGGACTATGGGGAGTACCCGGAAGGGGATGACCTGGATGACTTCGACGAGGGGGACGGGATCGGCTTCCGGTTCCGGCCATGGATGATTCCGGCTTTTGCGGGCATGATGGTTCTGGCGGTCCTGATCTGTATTCCGCTGTGGAAACTGAGCCATCATGACAGAACTACGGAAAATAATGAATTCGCGGCGGTGACAACAGAAGCGCAGAGCTCAGAACAGGCTTCTGCAGAGACCCTGGAGACCGGGATCGCATCGGAAAAGGTGGCAACGGCGGAACCGGAGACTACACAAATCCCCGAGACGGTTACTCCGGAGCCTGCGGCAGCAGTGACAGAAGCACCGCAACCGACACCTACACAGGCTCCGGAAGCACAGCCGCAGCCGACAGAGGCACCGGTGGCAACCGAAGTCCCCGCTACCAATAATACGGGAGATGCTCTTGCGGAGGGAAATTCCATGACGTTCGGTGATGTGAACGAGACGGTCACTGCCAAGGATGTGAGTAATCTTCGCAGTACACCCTATACCGGAGATGAGGGCAATGTGGTAGGGCAGCTGAAGAACGGAGAGACTCTGGTACGCACCGGAAGGAACGATTCCACCGGATGGTCCAGACTGGAATACAACGGTCAGACGGTTTATGCAGTATCAGCATATCTGACCACGGATCTTACCTATAAGACCCCGGAGAAGCCGACATATCCCAACCGCGTCAGCACCCAGGACGGCAGAGTGATCGTCTTTACGGATTGTGATGATTATATTACCCCCAAAGATCTGATCAATCTGCGGACGGAACCAAGCACCAGCGAGGGAGAGAGCACTGTACGTACCCAGGTGCGGAACGGAACCAATCTGCATCGTACCGGCTACAGTGAAGGATCTGGCTGGTCCAGAGTGGAGTACAACGGTGAGATCCTGTATGCCGTGACCAGCTATGTGATCTCTGGCAGTGCTCCGGAATGACCGACGTATTCGGAAGATAGAATGTAAAAGAAGCTGTACCGTAGGGTGCAGCTTCTTTTACATTAAGATTCTATATAGAGAAAAGTATAAGGGGATAGCAAAAATTATTTCGGTCTTACGGTAAGTCTCTGGATCAGACCGTTTTCATCGGTCTCACGAACCGTGGCGATGGCCATGATGTTGTAGCCTCCGAAGTTGGCAATGAACTCGGCCTGCTCATCATTTACGACCTCAGCATCCAGAATGGAGTAGCGGCGGAAACCGAATTTGTTACGGAAGAACATATTGATGGCCTCTTTTCCGTAGATATGATATTCCTGCTGGGAAGCGGAGGTGGTACAATAGTCACACAGAATGCCATCAGGGGTGAACAACTCTGCAAGTCCGGCAAAATCTTTATTTTCCATAGCTTCTACATATTTTTCAATGGGTCTCATAGCGTGTTCCTCCTTAATATACCTTTTCAGAATTTAACAGTGCGTCAGTACCGCCGTCTACGAACATGATGTTGCCGTTGACACCTCTGGCGGAATCGGATGCCAGGAATACCATCACCTCAGCGATCTCTTCGGGAGCCATCAGACATTCCTGACCGTACTTGGTGGGAATGGGAAGGGCATTCAGTGCCATTTTCGCGGTGGTGCTCATGGTAGCGGTCATGGCAGTATGTACGTTGCCGGGAGCTACCGCATTGATGCGGACACCGTTGGCAGCCCAGGTAGCAGAGACTCTGCGGACCCATCTGGCCAGAGCATATTTGGTGGATACATAGAGACTGTTGCCCACGGAGAGGTTGGTGGAATCCATGGAGGATACCAGGCTTAATACTCTCTTTTCATCACCGATATTGTTCAGCAGATCTACGATATCTTTACGTCCCGCACCCTGGGAAATGGTGTTGGATACGGTGACTACGCAGCTGCCGTGTTTTTTCTTAAGGAGGTCATAGACGCCCTTTGCAATGGCTACGGTTCCGAAATAGTTCAGGGAAATGATCAGTTCCAGATTGCCGCAGGCACCGGAGACACCGGCATTACAGATCATGCCGTCCAGACCTTCGGGATGCAGCTCATGCAGCTTGTCTACAGCGGCCTGTCTTCCTTCCGGGGTTGCCAGGTTCACGCAGATATCGCCGTCCTTCAGATCGATATTGATGACTTCGTGTCCTTTTTGAAGTAACAGTTCTTTTGTCTTGGCGCCGATTCCGCTGGATGCGCCGGTGATTGCATATACGCCCATGTTAAATCCTCCCTTGTTTTCCGAAGGAAAATCCTGCTCTTCTTGAGGAGCTGCCCTCTTGAGGAGTCACCCCCTTGGCGGGGGGAGAATCTGTCCTTCCTGCTTGCTTTTACTTTATGAGTTCATTATAATAAAATCTGATATCTTTTAAATAACCAAAATAAGAAAAAAGGAGGATACCAGATGCTGACCTATGATCTGACTGCCCGTGGCAGAAAAACCATGTATGAATACTTATATGAAGCGATGAAAGTTGACATCTTGAGCGGCCGGCTGACTGCCGGTGAGAAGCTTCCTTCGAAGCGGGCGTTTGCCGAGCACTTACAGGTCAGTGTCAAGACCGTGGAGAATACCTATGAACAGCTGCTGCTGGAGGGCTATATCCGGTCGGAGGAAAAGAGAGGGTATTTTGTCAACCGTCTGGAAGTGAAGAACGTCTCCGCCCCAGCCTATGCATCCTTTGTGACCCGTTTCCGGGAGGAAGAATATCTGGCGGATCTGACGGCCAACAATATTCAATATGATAAGTTCCCCTTTGCCACCTGGGCGAAGATCATGCGGCAGACCCTGACGGATTATGATACGTCTCTGCTTAAGACGGTTCCTTTTAACGGAGTGGAAAAACTAAGGGTGGCCATTGCAGAGCATTTGTATCGGTACCGTGGCATGCATGTGTCACCGGATCATATTATTGTGGGAGCGGGAACAGAATATCTCTACAGTCGTCTGCTACAGTTATTGGGCAAAAATGCAAAATTCGGTGTGGAAAATCCTGGGTATCGCAAGATTACGAAACTGTATGATGTGGGCGGTGTGACCTGGGATTATGTGGACATTGACGGTCAGGGAATGAAAGTGGAACAGCTGGATCAAAAGGGTATTACCGTGGCGCATGTATCGCCGGAACATCATTTTCCCATCGGACTGGTCATGCCTGTGGGAAGACGGCAGGAACTGCTTCGCTGGGCGGCGGAGGAACCGGAGCGCTATATCGTGGAGGACGATTTCGATTGTGAATTCCGCATGGTGGGAAAGCCGGTTCCCTCCATGCAGTCCATGGACCGCAACCACAGAGTTATTTATATCAACACTTTTTCCAAGACCATGGTGCCATCCCTGCGTATCGGCTATATGGTGCTGCCGGAGAAATTGATGGAACGCTATATTTCCACTATGAATTTTTATTCCTGCACGGTATCCGGTTTTGAACAGTATGCCATGGCAGCGTTTCTGGAAAAAGGGTATTTTGAACGCCATATCCGGAGAATGCTCAACGATTACAGAGGGCAGCGGGAGCGGATCTGCCGGATGTTTCGGGAGTCACCTTTAAGTCAGATCAGCCAGATCTATCAGGATGACGCCGGCACGCATTTTTTGCTGCATGTGCGGACGCTCCTTAGTGACGTGGAGATCAAGTGGGCGGCCAGACAGCGGGGAATTCTCGTGAACTGTCTGTCGGAATATTGCTTTGCGGATGCGCAGAAATATCGGGGGATTCTGGTCATTCACTATTCGGATATGGCGGATGAGATATTACAGAAGGTGATCGGGGCGCTGGAGGAGATATTTTGTAACTATTCAGAGCCATGAAAAACTGCGTTCTGCGAATGCTTGCATTCAGGCAGATAAGCAGTTTTATATGGCGAAGTAACCACATGAGCAAAAGGAAAGCTACGAAGTAGCGGTTTTGCGAATGGGGTTCTGAATAGTTACAATTTTTTGTAATTCATAATTCTTCCCTAATGCGGGAACACTGACAAAAAAGAATGCAGTGTTATCGCATGGAAGGAGAAATTATGAATCAGAGAGTGGGAAGAAGCAGTATCCGTCTGGCACAGCCGGTGTGTGTGATCGCCGGTGCCAGCATCGTGGGAAAAAAAGAAGGCGAAGGACCGTTAGGCACCCTGTTCGACATGGTGGGAGAGGATGATCTCTTCGGCTGTAAGACCTGGGAAGAGGCGGAAAGTAATCTCCAGAAGGACGCAGTCTACATGGTCATGGAAAAGGCCGGATGGAAAGCGGAGGATGTGTCGTATCTCTTCGCCGGTGATCTGTTGGGGCAGTGCATTGCCACTTCCTTCGGTATCTCCGCTTACAATATTCCTCTGTTTGGAGTCTACGGTGCCTGCTCTACCTGCGGGGAAGCGCTGACACTGGGAGCTGTGATGACAGCGGGAGGCTATGCGGAGCATGTGGTCTGTGTGACCTCCAGTCATTTTGCCAGTGCGGAGAAGGAGTTCCGTTTTCCGTTAGATTATGGGAGCCAGAGACCTCTGTCTGCCAGCTGGACGGTGACGGGAAGCGGAGCCTTTGCATTGGGACTAAATCAGAAGTGCAGAGCCCACATTACCGGCATGACTCCCGGAAGGATCGTGGATTACGGCCTGAAAGACTCCATGAACATGGGAGCATGCATGGCCCCGGCCGCTGCAGACACCGTTGCCCGTCACATGGAAGATTTTCATGTGACCCCGGAAGAATATGACCGGATCATCACCGGGGATCTGGGAAGCGTGGGACAGACGGTATTGATCGATCTTTTGCGGGAAAAGGGAATTGACATCGCCGACCGGCACATGGACTGCGGTATCGAGATTTTTGACGCAGAAGCCCAGGACACCCACGCCGGAGGCAGCGGCTGTGGATGCAGCGCTGTGACCCTGGCGGCATACATCCTGCCGAAGCTGGAATCCGGCGAGTGGAAAAAAGTCCTCTTTCTACCCACCGGCGCCCTGCTCAGTAAGACCAGTTTCAACGAAGGTAAAAGCGTGCCGGGGATCGCACATGCGGTAGTATTGGAGAGTCCGGCGGTGAAATAGGGAAAAGCAGCAGGTCAGAAATGAAACACACTCTTGCAAGCGCTGTAAGTTACTGGTAAAATAAACCTCAAACGGCGAAAACACATTATGCCGGGAATGGCTGGTGAGTCAAAATGCGCAGGATAGAATTTAAGATGGAGCGGCCGGGACTGTTGGAGGTCGGACAGAAGATCACAGTGACCGAGGGACTTCTGCCCAGTAACTATTATTATACGATAGACCCGTCTCTGGCCATGTCCCCCAATATTCCTTTTCGTTATCGGTTGAAGAATCGCGAAGGAGTTGTGGCGGATATCGTGGAGAATTCCAGAGGATTCTACGTGACGGCGGAATTTGATGAGCCGGAGGTAGATATGACGAAGTAAACGCTATGTGCATGCTGCATCGGATTTTGGATGTGCCAGGATCCGGAGGCATCCTCAGGGCGTAATTATAGGAAGAAGAGGAGAATATTATGTTACAGAAGATTTCAACAGACAAAGCACCCGCAGCAATCGGACCTTATTCCCAGGGAATCGTACTGGGCAATATCTTTTTCGCATCCGGTCAGATCCCTATTGATCCTGCAACCGGAGAGATCCACGGCACCACGATTGAAGAGCAGGCAGAGCAGGTAATGAAGAACATCGGCGAGCTGTTAAAGGCAGCAGGCACCGATTACACCAGAGTGGCCAAAACTTCCTGTTTCCTGGCAGATATGGGCGATTTCGCAGCTTTCAATCAGGTCTATGCGAAATATTTTACCGAGAATCCTGCCAGAAGCTGTGTTGCAGTCAAGACCCTTCCCAAGAATGTATTATGTGAAGTGGAAGTCATTGCGGAAGTATAAAGTGTAAGTAACCACCATGAGCAAATAGCATGATGTCGGGGGCAAAATCCCCACAGAGGCAGTTCTGCAAATGGGGCGCTACGAAGGTTATAAAGAAGAACAGGACGGAAGATCGTCGCTTACAGGCGGCGATTTTCTTGTGTAGAGACAGGAGAAACTTATGAAAAATAATATTACTCTGATCGGCATGCCGGGTTCGGGAAAAAGTACGGTAGGCGTGGTTCTGGCAAAGCGCCTGGGCAGACGTTTTGTGGATTCGGATCTGGTGATCCAGGAAAGACACGGTAAATTATTGCATGAACTCATCACGGAACACGGCGTGGAGGGCTTCTGGCAGATCGAGAGCAACGTAAATGCCTCTCTGAATCTGGAAAACAGCATCATTGCCACAGGCGGAAGCGCCTGCTACGAGCCGGAGGGAATGCAGCATCTGCGGGATATCAGCACCGTGGTATATTTGAAGCTTCCTTATGAGGAAGTGGAACAGCGGCTGGGAGATCTGAATGCCAGAGGTGTGACCCTGCAGCCCGGTCAGACATTGAGGGACCTGTACGAGGAGAGAACCCCTTTGTATGAAAAATATGCGGATCTGATCATAGACTGTAGCAGAAAAATGCTGCGGGATGTAGTGGCGGAGATTGCTGAGAGATATAAGAAACAGCCCTGACAAGATCACATAACCGTAAAGCAGCAAGGAACGAAAAATATAGGGAATGGAAAATACAACTATGGAAAATACGAGAACAAAAACTACGAGAAACAGCCTGATCCTGCTGTTAACGGCTGCCATCTGGGGTATGGCGTTCGTCTCCCAGAGCAAGGGCATGGACTATATGCATCCGTTCACCTTTAACGGTGTCCGTTCCCTGATCGGTGCCGCCAGCATTCTGGTGTATATTCTGATCAGCAGAAAGATTGCAGGGGACAAAGCTGCGCCCCTTGACTGGAAACTGAATGTGAAAGCAGGACTTTTGTGTGGCATTTTCCTAACGATCGCCAGTACCTTGCAGCAGTTCGGTATTAAATACACCAGTGTCGGTAAGGCGGGATTTATCACAACGCTATATATCATTTTTGTCCCCATGTTCGGTATCTTTTTGAAGAAAAAAGTGGCGCCGGTGGTCTGGGTGGCAGCAGTCATGGCAGCCGTGGGCATGTATCTGCTCTGCATGACCGAGTCCCTGCGTCTCGGAGCCGGAGATATCATGGTATTTTTGTGTGCCATTGCATTTGCCATACAGATCATGACCGTTGACCATTATGCAGCAAGAATTGACGGAGCTGTGGTATCCTGTATCCAGTTCACGGTCTGTGGAGTGGTCTGCTGCATCGGAGCACTCATCTGGGGACAGCCCACCTTCGGTCAGCTGCAGGAAGGCCTGGGAGCCCTGTTATATGCCGGTGTTTTAAGCTGTGGTGTGGGTTATACCTTACAGATCGTAGGCCAGAAAGGACTGAATCCTACGGTGGCGGCACTGATCATGAGCCTGGAATCCGTCATTGCCACGATCTCCGGATGGATCGCCTATAAGATCGGATTTCTGACGACTGATCAGACACTGACAGCCAGGCAGATCGCAGGCTGCGTTATCGTATTTGCGGCGGTGATCCTGGTACAGCTTCCGCCGGAATGGTTTCGTTTTGGCAAAAAGAATGCATCAATAAAGAATGCATAATTTTAAGAAAAAGTGCAGAGACTGTCCTTAAACAGATAGTAAGGGGGAAATGCAGAGAATGGATTATATCAATGCTTTCTGGGTGGGCGGTCTGATCTGTGCTGTGGTGCAGATATTAATGGAAAAGACGAAGATGATGCCGGGACGCATCATGGTGCTTCTGGTGGTCACCGGTGCGGTGATCAGTGCACTTGGCTGGTATGAACCGTTTCAGGATTATGCAGGAGCCGGCGCCAGTGTACCGTTGCTTGGATTTGGAAATGTATTAATGAAGGGCGTGAAAGAAGCAGTGCAGGAACAGGGATTTTTAGGACTTTTTGCCGGAGGATTCAAGGCCGGAGCCGTGGGAACCTCCGCAGCGCTGATCCTCGGTTATCTGGCGAGCCTGCTCAGCAAACCGAAGATGAAGGAGTGACCGTCAGGAACCGCTCCTACGAATGATTCGAAGAACTGGGGATACCCCGGAGAGCGGGATCAGAGTTCTTCGTAGGAGATACCCTTCAGATCCAGATATTTTTTTAATGCCTTGTCCCATGCGGTGTCGGCACTTTTATCCATGGTGAAGACCTGGTAGGCACATCCGGTGGTGAGAACGGTTTTTTCCCCGTCGTAGCGGATATTTAATACCAGCGCCCGGATGACGCCCGGATCGACCTGGGCTTTTGTAAGCATGGCGGCGGCTTTATCCGGCTGCATATGAAGCACGAATTTAAAATACAAAGGAGTGTGTTTTCCCTTGATGAGGTCAAAGCACAGTCCTTTTATTTTGCTCCAGGACTGCAGCTCCCAGGGGATACAGTCTGCACTCCGTTCCTCTGCGGGATAGAAGTCCTTGTTGATATGCCCGTCAATGGTAACGGTGAGAGCCGTGCTGACGGTGGCTTCTTCCAACAGGAAAGGATCGAAAGTATCCGCTACCAGCAGGTGGTTCATAAAATTCTTCATGGATGTAATCTGTAATGCGATCATAGGGACTCCTTATATGTTTGTGAGAAGAACTCTGTGAGGAGCTTCGGTCGAAACGGAACAATCCGTAGGCATCAAAGTCGGGGACTTTTGGCCCCGGCATCATAATATGCTGACTATATAGAGATAGTATAAACGAAGTCCGCCGAAAAGGGAATATGAATATTTTGTGTAAAGGCTTTACGAACGGAATGTTTCGTGTTATTATAAGTAGTATTAAAAACTACATAGTATGGTTTTTAAAAAATGAAAATAATTGTAACTATTCAGTGCCCCATTCGCAGAATGACTCTTTGGGAGTTATATTTTTGAATAGCTGCAATCAATAATATGGAGATTAATATGAGTTTTAAAATCGTAGTAGACAGCTGTTGTGAATTGCCGGAAGAATATTTGCAGGATTCCCGGTTCGAGATCGTGCCTTTGGGACTGGAAGTGGGAGATTACCAGATTCAGGATGATGAGAATTTTGATCAGGCGGAATTCCTGAAAAAGGTGGCAGAGTGTCCGAAATGTCCCAAGTCGGCATGCCCTTCCCCAGAGCGTTTCAGGGAAGCCTACCACACAGAAGCAGAGCATGTGTATGTGATCACTTTATCCTCCCACCTCAGCGGAAGCTACAACAGTGCGGTGCTTGGTATGAATCTGTATCGGGAAAAATACGGGAAGAAGCAGATCCACGTCATCGATTCCGAGTCCGCCAGCTGTGGTGAGACCCAGATCGTGAAGAAACTGGTAGAACTGGAAGAGCAGGGCCTTTCCTTCGAAGAAATCGTGAAGCAGATCGAAGAGTTCCGCAGCAATGTGCATACCTATTTTGTACTGGATAATCTGGAGACGCTGCGCAAGAACGGCAGACTGACCGGTGTGAAAGCACTGGTGGCATCCACGCTGAACATCAAGCCGATCATGGCCGGAGACAAGGGCAGTATCGTGCAGAGAGGCCAGAGCGTCGGCATGAAGAAAGCACTCCGAAGAATGGCGGAGATCGTTCTGGAAGAGGCAGGGGATACGAAGGAACGTTTCCTGATGATCACCCACTGCAATGCTCCTGACCGCGCCGAGACCGTGAAGAAGCTTCTTATGGAAAAGGCAGAGTTCAAAGGATGCCTGATCATGGACACCCGCGGTGTCAGCAGCATGTACGCCAACGATGGCGGCGTGATCGTGACGGTGTAAAAAGATTAATATCATAGGCAATATAGCTCCGGCGGATTAGCCTGTCATTTTTTGTTTCTGACAGCCTGTTCC
>ERZ773143.1608-NODE-1608-length-19252-cov-7.084076_pt1 | contig 19252 bp, 16 predicted proteins | sample MGYA00580852_ERZ773143 | MGnify/ENA primary metagenome ERZ773143 (study PRJEB29015, sample SAMEA2737853) | human gut metagenome | biome: human gut; feature: human-associated habitat; material: faeces | place: China | collected 2012 ... | reverse complement strand
CCTTGCCGCTGATGCGGACGGAGGTGAAGATCGCGTCCCAGAGCTTGTCCATCGCTTCCTGCTCGGGAAGAGCGGGGAAGACTTTCTTCGCCCAGCTCGGAATGGGGACGGAGGCGACGCACCAGGGGCATCCGTTAGACATCACAGCGTTTACATAGGGCTGGATGGCCGTTTCGCTGCGGCTCGCGCGCGTCAGGCGGTCGGGGTCTACACCGCGCAGCGCCTCGGGATCACAGGCGGAGATATTGAGGAATGCTGCGCCCTCGTCAGCATAGCCGTTGAGCATTTCTGCCTGCCAGACGGGGAAAACGTCGAACACGGAGTTGTCCGCGCGCAGAAAGCGCTCACGGTTCATGTAGTCGTCCGTCCAGCGCATCACGACCTCGCGGCAGCCGACGTCGTAGGCGGCGGAGGCGCACAGACGCGCAAAAAATGCGCACTCGACCGGGCAGCGGATTACGACGGTCTGGCCCCTTTGAACGTTCAGACCCACTTCAATGAGCAGCTTTGCGTATTCTCTGAGTTTATTTTCCATGGAAACTCCTCCTGAAAAAAGAAGAGGCGGCTGTGTCTGGCACAGCCGCCTCTTTGAATATCGTACAATGCCATACAACATGCATCATAACACAGTTCATGTGCGATTGAAAAGAGTTTTTCGTATTTTTATCAGATTCCGAGAAGAAGCGAGGCAAAGTTGAAGTAGATCATCAGCGAGATGGCGTCCACGACCGTCGTGATAAACGGAGATGCCATGACCGCGGGGTCGAAGCCGATCTTCTTGGCGAGCAGCGGCAGCGTACAGCCGACGACCTTGGCTGCGAACACTGTGACCACGAGCGTCAGGCAGATGACGAGCGCGACCGTGATGGTGATGGGATTTCCGAAGATCATCTTGTCGACGAGCATGAGCTTGACGAAATTCGCTGCGGCAAGCGTGGCGCCGCAGACGACCGCCACGCGGATCTCCTTCCAGATGACGCGGAAGAGGTCGGAAAATTCGATCTCGTCGAGCGAGATACCACGGATGACCGTGACGCTCGCCTGTGAGCCGCAGTTACCGCCCGTGTCCATCAGCATCGGGATATAAGCTGTCAGAATGGCGAACGCGCTGAGCGCGTCTTCAAAGCGGGCGATGATCTGGCCGGTGAACGTGGCCGAGACCATCAGAAGCAGCAGCCAGGGGATACGGGACTTGTACGTCTCCCAGACGCTCGTCTTGAGGTATGGCTTATCCGTCGGCAGCATAGCCGCCATCTTTTCGATATCCTCGGTCGTCTCCTCTTCCATGACGTCGATGGCGTCGTCGACCGTGATGATGCCGACGAGGCGGTCTTCCTTGTCGACGACCGGAAGGGCGATGAAGTTGTACTTCGAGAAGGTCTGCGCAACATCCTCTTTATCCTCGAGCGTGGAGACAGAGATGACGTGCGTCTCCATGATCTCGTCGATGGTGTCGTCCTCGTCGGAGAGGAGGATCGTTCGCAGCGAGACGATGCCCTGCAGCTTGCGCGCCGGATCGACGACATAGCAGACGTTGATGGTCTCTTTGTCCGTACCGGTGCGGCGGATACGCTTGAGCGCGTCCTCGACGGTCATATCGCGCTTTAAGTCGACAAACTCCGTCGTCATCAGCGCGCCCGCGCTGTCGTCGGGGTATTTGAGAATTTCATTGATGCTCTTGCGCGTGTCGGGGTCCGCGTGCTTTAAGATGCGCTTGACGACGTTCGCGGGCATTTCCTCCACGATGTCGACCGCATCGTCCAGATACAGCTCGTCAAGGACCTCTTTGAGCTCGGTGTTCGAAAAGCCGCGGATCAGCATCTCCTGCGCGTCGGGATCGAGCTCGACGAACACCTCCGCCGCGGGCTCTTTGGGAAGGAGCCGGAACAAAAGGGGAATGCTGTCCTCGTCCAAATCTTCAAAAAGCGAGGCGATATCCGCGGGCTCCAGGTCTGCAAGCAGGTCGCGCAGCGCGGTATATTGTTTTCGCTTGAGCAGATCCTCGATTCTTTCCAGCAGTTCGTCGCGCATTTCTTCAAAGCCGACCATACCGTCTCCTCCTTTCTGAAGATAGTGGCAAATCAAAGTGTTCAGGTGAATTTTGCGATAAAAAAATCCCCCATATCCTGCGTCCGGCGACGCGGCTATGGGAGCGACAATCAAGAAACACCCGCCCCTGGCGAGAAGTTTCCTTACCGTTCAAGCTTTAGCATCACGAGGCGGTGAAACTGCATTAGATGGCACCTTGCTTTCGATGCAACCTGTTCAAACCCTCTCATAGTGTCTCCACTACTCCGCGGCAGCAGTCCGTATCCTTGTGGTAGCCTTACCTACCGGACGATGTATGAACTTAACGGCACTATATTATGCACATTTTCCCGTCGTGTCAACCCCTTTTCCGGCTTTATTTCTGTAAAAAGTATGTCATGGTACGCTTTTCTGCTTCCCTTTCGAATTGGGCTGTGCTATACTACATAAATTGAAGAGAAATCGACTTTTGAGGAGGTGAGCATCGCCCTTGCAGCAGTATCTTGACCGGCACCGCTTTTTGAAAGGCATCTACCTGATGGTCAGGCGGTACTTCGATCATCATGTCGGCCGCGACAGTGCGGCGCTCACATACTACCTTTTGTTTGCGCTTTTCCCGCTTTTGATCTTTTTGAGCAACTTAGTCGGCATCATGTCCGTGGATATCAGCGGCTTTCTGTATGAAATTCGCGCATTCATCCCGCAGGAGGCGCTCGAGATCATCGAGCAGTATTTCACTTATGTCAGCCGCGATTCAAGCCCACGGCTTTTGTGGTTCTCACTGATTTTTTCCATTTACTTTCCTTACCGCGCGGCAAGCTCGCTTCTGGGCTCTGTCCGTCGGGCCTACGGCGAGCACCGGCCCACGCAGTTTTTGCGCTATCAGTTCAAGCTCCTGCTTTATACGCTGAGCCTGATTTTAATGGTCGTTTTGTCCATCGGACTGTCCGTCGTCGGCGGGCGGGTGCTGAACTACGTGTCGAGCCACCTGTCGGCCTATATCACGCTGAGCGACGGCTTCATCCACCTGTGGTCGAGCCTGCGCTTTGTTATCATCGGCGGCATCGTATTCTTCACCATCGCGATGATGTACGGCCTTGCGCAGGAGTCGCACCGGATGAACCGTATCTGGCCGGGCGCGGTGTTCTCGCTCGTGATGTGGCTCGTATTGTCATTCCTTTTTTCGTATTATGTTGAAAACATCGCGCGCTACTCCGTCATTTACGGCACGCTCGGCGCGGTGATCGTATTGCTTTTGTGGCTGTATCTCGCCTCGGTCATGCTGATCATGGGGGCGGAATTCAACAGCGTTTTGATGGTGCTGCGTAAGCAGCACACGGCGGAAGCCGAAGAGAATTTAGGAGAAACGCAGAAATGAAAATCATCATTGTCGGTATCGGTAAGGTCGGCTACGCCATCGCCGAGCAGATGACGGGCGAAAACCACGATCTGGTCGTCATCGACCGCAACAACGCCGTGCTCGACCACGTTGACTCCATGCTCGACGTCATGTGTGTGGAGGGCAACGGCGCGAGCGCCAGCGTCCTTTTGGAGGCGGGCGTGCGCGAGGCGGACCTTCTCATCGCCGTTTCGGAAAACGACGAGGTCAACCTCATCTGCTGCCTGATGGCGAAAAAGCTCGGCGCGAAGCACACGGTCGCCCGCGTACGCAACCCCGAGTATTTCCGCGATGCACCGATCCTGCGCCGCGAGATCGGGCTTGATATGATCATCAACCCCGAAAATGCCGCCGCGCAGGAAATTTCGCGCATCCTGCGCGTGCCGTCTGCGTTCAGCGTGGAGACGTTTGCCCGCGGACTTGTCGAGCTCATCGGCTTTCAGACCGAAGAGAGCGACAGCCTTGTCGGCAAGTCCCTCATCGACTACAACCGCGAAAATCCCAACAGCATCCTCATGTGCGCGGCCAAGCGCGGGGAAGAGGTCATCGTGCCGAACGGCTCGTTCGTCCCGCAGACGGGCGACCGCGTGTACGTCATCGGCACGCCCGCGGAGACGACGCGCGTGCTGCGCTCGATGGGCAGGGCCATGGCGCCCATCCGCCGCGTGAGCATCCTTGGCGGCAGCCGCATCGCACAGTACCTTGCCTGGGTGCTCACCGACATCGGCACGCACGTGACGATCGTGGAAAAGGACGAGGCCAAATGTCTCACGCTCGCGGAAAAGCTGCCGAAAGTCACCGTCATCCACGGCGACGGCACGAATCACGACCTGCTTGAGTCCGAGGGCATTTTCCACTGCGACGCGTTCATCGCTGTGACGGACCGCGACGAGGAAAACCTCCTTATGGCGCTCACGGCGAAGCGCTACGGCGTGAAAAAGGTCGTGCCGAAGATGTCGCGCATGGGGTATCTCGACATCGTGAACCTCACGGGCCTCGACACGGTCATCTCGCCCAAGGCCATCATTGCAAGCCAGATCTCAAGTTACGTCCGCGGCCTTGCCAACTCGCAGGGCAGCGCGGTGGAGAGCCTGCACTATATCCTCGGTGGCGCGATCGAGGCGGTCGAATTCACCGCGACGAGTGCCACGCACTTTCTCGACCGGCCGCTCAGCGACCTGCATTTTCGAAACGGCCTGCTCGTTGCGGCCATCGTGCACAACGGCCGGATGGAGATCCCAAACGGTCATTCCCAGATCCATGCGGGCGACCGCGTGATCGTGGTGGCGAAAAAGCTCTTTTTGCAGGACCTCAACGATATTCTCGGCTGATGTGCCGGCTGCTTGCGGCAAGGAAGTTTCATTATGAACCAAAATCTTATTCTCAGAATCGTGGGCGTCATTCTCTGTATCGAGGCGCTTTGTATGATCCCGCCGCTGCTGCTGAGCGTGTTCGACGGTGGTGTTGACCAGAGGGCCTTTTTGTACGCGCTGCTTATCTGCGGCGGCGTGGGAGTGCTGCTCTCGCTCATCCGCGCGGACAACGCGCGGCTCCAGACGCGCGACGGCTTTGTCTGCGTGGCACTGTGCTGGATCGCGCTGAGCGTGTTCGGCGCGCTGCCGTACTTTTTCAGCGGCAGCTGCAGCTTTATCGACGCCATTTTCGAGACCGTCTCCGGCCTGACGACGACCGGCGCGTCCATCTTCCCGTCGCCTGCGTCGCTGCCGCAGGGCATCCAATTCTGGCGCGCGCTCACGCAGTGGATGGGCGGCATGGGTATCCTCGTTTTGATGCTGGCGCTGCTGCCCAAGCTCAGCGAGGGCAGCGTGAACCTGATGAAAGCGGAATCCCCCGGCCCCATCAGCACAAAGCTCCGCCCCCGCACGGGTGAGACGGCGCGCATCCTGTACCGCATCTACATCGCGCTCACCGTGGCGGAGGCGCTGCTGCTGCGCATTGCGGGCCTCCCGCTGTTCGATGCGATCACCACGGCGCTGACGACGATCTCTACCGGCGGCTTTTCCATCCGGGATGCGAGCATCGCGTATTATCAGTCGCATCTTGTCAACTGGATCCTCATTTTCTTCATGTTTGCCGCAAGCGTGAACTTTACGCTCCTCTACCTCTGCGTGACGCGCCGCTTCCGCGAGGCGCTCAAGAGCGAGGAGCTGCGCGTTTACTCGCTGGTCGTGGTCGGCGCGTCGGCGATGATCGCGGCGGACCTGATCGTGCGCACGGGGCGCGACATCGGCTCGGCCATCGAGAATGCGGCCTTTCAGGTAACAACGCTCATTTCAACGACCGGCTACTGCACGGAGGATTTTGACCTCTGGCCGCAGTTCTGCCGTTGTATCCTCGTTCTGGTGATGTTCTTCGGCGGCTGCGCAGGCTCTACGGCAGGCGGCGTCAAGGCCTCGCGCGTTCTGTTGCTGTGCAAGTCGCTGCGGCGCGATCTGCGGCGCATCATGCACTCGCGTGAGGTGCGCCCCATCACGCTCGACGGGCATCGCGTGACGGAAGAAACGGTTTCGTCCGTTGCGGTATTCTTCTTCACCTATATTGCGATCCTGCTGCTCGGTACGCTGATTTTGTCGCTTGACAACATCGACTTTACCGCGGCGTTCACCGCCTCGCTCACGGCCATCAGCAACGTGGGCCCGGGCCTTGGCGCAGTGGGACCGACGTGCAACTTCGGCTTCCTCTCCGGCATCAGCAAGCTCACGATGAGCGCCATCATGCTGCTCGGCCGTCTTGAGATCATGCCGCTGCTTGTCCTCTTGATGCCCTCTGTCTGGCGCAGAAAATAAAAGAAAATCAAAAAGAGTGGATCGCAATTTTGCAATCCACTCTTTTTGAAAAGGATTCGTTGCGCTTCGTGCCTTGTCGCTCGCAGCGCGGCTGCGACACACGCTCCGCGCAAAGAGTAAATTCCGACGCGCCTGTCGTCGGAATTTACGATCAAACAGATTTCGCGTCTGCGGACGCGAAACTCTGCGAGGCGGTTTGCCTCCATTTTAGCAGCAGGGCCGAGTTTGTGATGACAAGCACGCTGCCTGCGTTATGGACCAGCGCGCCGACAACAGGGTTCAGTGTGCCGGTGATGGCGAGCACGATGGCGATGAAGTTGAGCGTGAGCGAGAATGTTATATTGAGCTTGATGGTGCGCATCATGCGCTTGGAGAGCGCGATGAGGTGCGGCAGCTCCGTGACTTCGTCGTCGACGAGCGCGATATCCGCGGCGTCCACGGCGATGTCGCTGCCCACGCCGCGCCCTGGCACCATCTGGAAATCTTCGGCCTCGATCGGCATCTCGCCCGCCTTCTGCTGGCTGCAGCGGGTGATGGCCTTGCCGAGCGGGTGCTCAGAATAGCGCTCCGCCGCGGCGCAGAGGCGGTAGAGCTCGTGATCGGAGAGGAAGGGCAGCGCGCTGTGCACCAGAACGACCCTCGGCGTGCCGTAGGTCAGCGTACCGGTTTTGTCAAAGGTGATCTTCTTCACGGCGGCGAGACGCTCGAGCGCGTCGCCCTCACGGACCAGAAAGCCGTGCCTGCTCGCGTTGCCGATGGCGGCCATGATGGCGGTCGGCGTGGCCGGCACGAGCGCGCAGGGGCAGAAGACGACCAGGATCGTCACCGCGCGGATGATCTCACCGGAAATTATCCACGTCAGTGCCGCGGCAGTCAGCGCGATGACAACGATCCACGTCGCCCAGCGGTCGGCAAGGCCGACGATCTTGGCCTTGCCCGCGTCGGCGGACTGAACAAGGCGGATCATGCGCTGGATGGAGCTGTCCTCGCCGACCTTTGTGGCCTTCATCTCGAAAGCACCGAACTGGTTGACTGTGCCGGAGGACACCTCGTCGCCGACTCCCTTGTCGACCGGCAGCGATTCACCCGTCATGACAGCCTGATTCACGGACGTCTGCCCCGATACGATCTCTCCGTCGACGGGGATGGTCTCGCCGGGCTGCACGCGCAGCAGGTCGCCGACCTTGACGGCCTCGGCGGGGACGGCCGTTTCCTCTCCGCCCAAGATGACGCGCGCGGTCTGCGGCGTCAGGTGGACGAGCTTTTCGATGCCTGCGCGGGCGCGGGCGACGGTCAGCTCTTCGAGAAGACCGCCGAGCTGCATGATGAACGCGACCTCACCCGCGGCGAAGACTTCGCCGATGCAGACCGACGCGATCAGCGCGAGCGAGACGAGCACGTCCGCCTTGATGTCGAACGCCGTGACGAGGCCGATGACGGCCTCTAATATGATGGGGATGCCGCAGAGGATGATCGCGGCCCACGAGGCGTCGAACGGCAAGGGGACGAGATCAAAAATGCTGACGATCAGCGCGATGCCGGAGATCACGAGCAGTGTGATGTCCTTTTTCGTGCCGCCCAGCTTTAAAAAATGCTCCAGCTTTTCCATTGCCAGTTTCACGGAAGTGACTCCTTCATGTACCGTAGGGGGTATGGGCTTATTATACATATGGGGGTATAGGTTGTCAAGCGCGCAAAAAGAGAGAAGCAGCACAAAACTGCTTCTCTTCTTTCATGTAATTCTGCTGAAAATGGGCGCGAGAGGGGAAAAACCTGCTCAGCCCATGTTCGAAAAGCGCTCGACCGCCTTCGTAAAGTTCTCGATCGTTTTGTCCGCGTCGCCGTGCTCGATGCCGTCACGCACGCAGTGCTTGATGTGCCCCTCGAGAACGACCTTGCCGCAGCCGTGCAGCGCGGATTTGGCCGCATTGATCTGCGCGAGCACATCCTCGCAGGGAACATCCTCGTCCACCATGCGGTCGATGGCCTGCACCTGACCGATGACCTTTTTGAGCCGATGGTGCAGATTGTCGGCGTCCATACACTGTTTCATCGTTTGACCTCCATACCTGTTGGGGTATCTGCATTGTACACTCTGTGCCGCGATTTTGTCAATTTGCGCTGCCGCGCCGGTTTTGTGCGCCTTTGGCGAAAAAATGGCGTTTTGCGGCAATTTTCTCTTCCTCCGCGGTGTTGCAGAGCATAAAAAAGTGTGATAGGATATATTAGAAATAGTATGACCGGCGGCCATATTGCCGTCGGAGCGATTTTGAGGTAACCGAATGAAGAAAAGCGACAAAACACCTAAGCAGACCCACCGCCGCGCGGACCCGAACGTCATGGGCCTCCACGCGGATGTGGTGGAGCAGAATATCACCGAGACGCTGGAAACGAACTACATGCCCTACGCGATGTCCGTCATCGTCTCGCGTGCCATTCCGGAGATCGACGGCTTCAAGCCCTCGCACCGAAAGCTCCTTTACACGATGTACAAGATGGGGCTTCTCACCGGCGCGCGCACGAAGAGCGCGAACATCGTGGGGCAGACAATGCGATTGAATCCCCACGGCGACGCCGCCATCTACGACACGATGGTGCGCCTTTCCAAGGGCTACGGCGCGCTGCTGCACCCGTTCGTCGATTCGAAGGGCAACTTCGGTAAGGTCTATTCGCGCGACATGGCGTGGGCGGCCAGCCGATACACCGAGGCCAAGCTCGCGCCCATCTGCGCCGAACTCTTCCGCGACATCGACTCTGACACCGTTGATTTTGTCGACAACTACGATAACTCGATGAAAGAGCCGGCGCTGCTGCCAACAACGTTCCCGAATATCCTGGTCTCGGCCAACCAGGGCATCGCGGTCGGCATGGCGAGCCAGCTGTGCGGCTTTAACTTGGGCGAGGTCTGCGACACGACGATCGCCTTTTTGAAAAATCCCGAGGTGCGCATCAGCGAAACGCTGCTCGCGCCCGACTTCCCGACCGGCGGCGAGGTCCTGTACGACCCGCGCGCCATTGAGGACATTTACAACACCGGCCGCGGCGGCGTAAAGGTGCGCGCCCGCTGGCGCTACGACAAAAAAGAAAATCTCATCGAAATTTATGAAATTCCCTACACCACCACGACCGAGGCCATCATGGACAAGGTCGCCGAACTCATCAAGGCGGGCAAGGTCAAGGAAATTTCCGACATGCGTGACGAGACCGATCTCTCCGGCCTCAAGCTGACGATCGACTTAAAGCGCGGTGCCGACCCCGACAAGCTGATGCAGAAGCTCTTCAAGGCGACGACACTGCAGGATACGGCGTCGTGCAACTTCAACGTCCTGATCGGCGGCATGCCGCGCGTGATGGGCGTGCGCGAGCTTTTAGACGAGTGGTGCGCGTGGCGCACCGAGAGCGTCAAGCGCCGTGTGTACTTCGTGCTCAAAAAGCGGCAGGACAAGCTGCACCTCTTAAAGGGCCTTAAAAAGATCCTGCTCGATATCGACAAGGCCATCAAGATCATCCGCGAGACGGAGAAGGAGGCCGACGTCGTGCCGAACCTGATGATCGGCTTCGGCATCGACCAGATCCAGGCGGAATACGTCGCCGAGATCAAGCTGCGCAACATCAACCGCGAATATATCCTAAAGCGCGTGGAGGAGACGGCATCGCTCGAGGCGGAGATCGAAGACCTTGAGGATACGCTTGCGCGCCCGTCGCGCATCCGCAAGATCATCGTCAGCGAGCTTGAGGACGTGCGCAAAAAGTACGCCGAGCCCCGCCGCACCGGCATCCTCTACGACTATGCCGAGGACGCCGAGAGCGAGGAGGACGCCATCGAGGACTATCCCGTGACGCTGTTTTTGTCGCAGCACGGGTACTTCAAAAAGATCACGCCGCAGTCTCTTCGCATGTCCGGCGAACAGAAGTTCAAGGAGGACGACGCGCTCAGCATGAGCGTGGAGAGCTCCAACGCCGCCGAGCTGATGTTCTTCACCGATAAGGCGCAGGTCTACAAGACGCGCGCGAGCGACTTTGCCGACGGCAAGGCGAGCCAGCTGGGCGATTACCTGCCCGCCAAGCTCGGCATGGACGAGGGCGAGAGCGTCATGGGCATGGTGCTGCCGGGCGACTACAGCGGCTATATGATCTTCTTCTTCGAAAACGGTAAGGCCGCAAAGGTCGAGCTGTCCGCCTACAAGACGACCTCGAACCGCCGCCGCCTGACCGGCGCCTACAGCGACAAGAGCCCGCTCAAAGCGCTGCTGTATCTCAAGGAAGACCGCGAAATCGCCGTCTATTCGACAGAGCCGCGCGTGCTGATCGTCAACACGGCGCTTCTTGGTGTGAAGACGACGCGCACGACGCAGGGCGTCGCGCTTTTGACGCTCAAAAAGAAGTACGTGCTCGACACGGTGCGCTTCCCGGAGGAGACCGGCATCACCGACCTTGCCCGCTACCGCGGCCGCAGCATTCCCGCGACGGGCGCGCTGCTCAAGACGGAGGACAGCGACGACAAGCAGCTCTCGCTGATTTGATGTCGGAAGCCTGAGAGAAACATGTGAGGGGAGAAAATTTATGAAAAATAAAAAACTGCGCGAGCAGATGAAAAGCTATATCATTGTCACGCTTGCCTGCGTGCTGTATGCCTTGTCGTTCGATTGGTTCTATGCACCGAATGGCTTTACGGTCGGCGGCTTTACGGGTATTTCGCAGATCATTAACTTTTTTGCACCCATTCTGCCGATCGGTACGATGGTCATCGTGCTGAATGTGCCGCTTTTTATCGTGGGACTTAAAAAATTCGGCTTCGCATTTTTGTGCAAGTCCATCTACACGATGACGCTGAGCTCCATTTTGATCGACGTTGTCGCGGCCATCCACGAGTTTGCACCCATGGACCCGCTGCTTGCGTGCCTGTACGGCGGCGTGACGCTCGGCATCGCCTCAGGCCTGCTGTTCCGCGAGGAGACGACGACGGGCGGCTCGGAGCTCGGCGCGTGGATCGTGCGGTCGCACGTTGAACGCCTGTCGATCGGCAACATCTGCCTCGGCATCGACTTGACGATCATTCTGATCTACGCCGCGGTGTTCCACAGCCTCAACAACGCGCTCTACGGCGCGCTCGCGCTCTATATCACGACGAAGGTGCTCGATCTGGTCGTCTACGGTCAGAACACGGCGAAGGTCGCCTACATCATCAGCGACAAGTATGAGGAGATCATGCAGGAGATGCTGCGGCGCGACATGGGCGTGACGCTCCTGAACGGCAAGGGCGGCTACACGGGCGCGGAGCGTCCGCTGCTGTTCTGCGCCATCCGCAAAAAGGAAGCGGTTTCGATCAAGCGCTATATCAAGGAGCTCGACCCCGACGCCTTTTTCATCGTCTGCGACGCGAGCGAGGTGCTCGGTGAGGGCTTTGGCGAATACGACCCGCAGGGCCTCTAAGGATATCAGGATACAAGGAGGAAGCAGGAATGGATCTTACGACGGTGGAGAAGAATCTCAAAGAGCGCGGCTTCAAGGTATCCGCCTTCGCGACGGCGAAGGAAGCGGCGGACTATCTGAACGCGCAGATCGACGGAGAGAGCGTGTCGTTCGGCGGCAGCATGACGCTCTCTCAGATGGGGCTTTTTGAAAGCCTCGGCAAGCACAACAAGATGTTCAGCCACTGGAACGTGCCCGACGGCATGAACGCTGCCGAGGTGCTCAAAAACGCCTCGACGTGCGACAACTACCTGCTCTCGGCCAACGGCCTTGCCGAAACGGGCGAGATCATCAACATCGACGGGACGGGCAACCGTGTGTCCTCGTCGCTCTATGGCCACAAGAGGGTGTGGTTCGTCGTCGGCAGCAACAAGATCGCGCCGACCTATGACGAAGCGCTCTGGCGCGCCCGCAACATTGCTGCACCGAAAAACGCGCAGCGCCTCGGCGTGAAGACGCCGTGTGCCGTGAACGGCGACCGCTGCTACGACTGCAAGAGCCCGCAGCGCATCTGCCGCGGCCTTGTCGTGCTGTGGGAGGCCATCCGCAGCTGCGAGACCGAGGTCGTGCTCGTCGACGAGCCGCTCGGCTACTGAGAAAATCCGTTTCATCGAAAGGGGGGAGCGCCGTGCGCAAAAAGTTCATTCCGCTTTCGCTGGCGCTCTGCCTGACGCTCTCGGGCTGCGGCGGCAACGTCGTGCTTGAGCGTTCCTACAGCGTCTCCGCGCCGCACAGCGAGGTCTACTGGGAAAACGAGGGTGCGGACACCCTGCGCGCCGACAGCTATCAGGACCTCGTCAATGCGCTGCTGCTCCTCCTTGGCGAGCACAGCGAGGAAGGCGTTGTGCGTATTTACAGCGAGGAAGACGCCGCGGCCATGGCCGAGCAGGCCTGTAAGGAGGTGCAGGAGGAGACGGCACTGGGCGCGTATCTTCTTGACTACATCAGCTACACCGACACGCAGGAGCGCGCCTATTACGAGATGCACGTGCGTCTCGGCTACCGCCGCACGGCGGAGGAGCAGGCGGGCATCGTCACCGCGACGAGCACTGAAGCGCTGCCTGATCTTCTGCGCCTGACGGCGCGCGAGGGCTCGCTCAGCCGCATCGCCGTGCGCTTCACGTACTTCACCGCGGACCGTGATGGCATCCGCGACATGGTACGATCTGTGCAGGAGGAGGTCGACACCGGCTTCACCGAGCCGTGGCAGGTGAACTTCTACCCCGATACCGACGATGTCGGCATTGTCGAGGTCGTGCTGCGGGAAGCGTAAAAAAGGATAAGAAAAGAGCCTGAACAAAGCGTTCAAGCTCTTTTTGTGCTTTATAGGGGAGAGGGAAAACGTTAGGAGAGGATCGCGCGGTCGTTGGCGAACTCGTCGCCGCTGGCCTTCGTGAACTGCTCAAGAAGATCGGGCACGGTCAGCTTCTTCTTCTCCTCGCCCGCAATGTCGAGGATGACGTGGCCGTCGTGCAGCATGATGAGGCGGTTGCCGTACTGAATGGCATCGCGCATGTTGTGCGTGATCATCAGCGTGGTGAGCTGGCCCTCGCGCACGATGCGGTCGGTGAGCTCCATGACCTTGGCGGCGGTCTTCGGGTCGAGTGCCGCGGTGTGCTCATCGAGCAGCAGCAGCTTGGGGCGCTTGAGCGTTGCCATCAGCAGCGTGAGCGCCTGGCGCTGGCCGCCGGAGAGCGTCGAGACCTTCGTGGTCAGGCGGGACTCAAGGCCGAGGCCGAGACCGCCGAGCAGCTCGCGGTACTGCTCCTTTTCTTCTTTCGTCACGCCCCAGGAAAGACCGCGGCGCTGGCCGCGGCGGGCGGCGAGGGCGAGGTTCTCTTCGATCCACATCGAGGGGGCGGTGCCCATCATCGGGTCCTGGAACACGCGGCCGATGAATGCCGCGCGCTTGTGCTCGGGCAGGTTCGTGACGTCGGAGCCGTCGATGATGACCTTGCCGGAGTCGACAAAGAACGTGCCGGCGGTGGCGTTGAGCATCGTGGACTTGCCCGCGCCGTTGCCGCCGATGACGGTGACGAAGTCGCCGTCGTTCAGCGTCAGACTCAGGCCGTTCAGCGCGGTCTTGGCGTTGATGGTGCCGGGGTTGAAGGTCTTATAAAGTTCCTTGAGTTCAAGCATGGCCGTTGCCTCCGTTCTTTGCGCTCTGGGGCTGCACCTTGCGGCGGAACATCTTGCTCTTCCAGTAGGGGATGGCGAGGAAGACCGCCACGATCAGCGCCGTGATGAGCTTTAAGTCGTTGGTGTTCAGACCGAGCTGCAGCACGATCTGGAGCACGATGTAGTAGATAATCGCGCCGATGGAAACGGCCAGCAGCGTGAGGCCGAAGTTCGTGAAGATCTTGCCGAAGATGACCTCGCCGATGATGACGGCGGCAAGGCCGATGACGATGGCGCCGCGGCCCATGTTGATGTCGCTCGAGCCCTGATACTGCGCCAGCAGCGCGCCGGAGAGGGCGACAAGACCGTTCGAGACCATCAGGCCAAGCACGATGTTCGAGTTTGTGTTGATGCCCTGTGCGCGCGCCATGTGGGGGTTTGCGCCGGTCGCGCGCAGCGAGCTGCCCTTCTCCGTGCCGAAGAACCAGTACAGGATGGCAATGACCGCGGCTGTGAAGAGAAGCAGCAGCGGCAGGGGATTGTTCATCGAGAGCTCGCGCACATAGCGCTGCGAAAGCAGCAGCGGATATTTATCAACGCTGAGTGCCTGGTTTGCCTTGCTGTCCATGATGCGCAGATTGATTGAATACAGCGCGAGCTGCGTCAGGATACCGGCGAGAATGGCCGGAATACCGCAGCGCGTGTGGAAAAGACCGGTGACGAGGCCTGCCAGCATACCGGCGAGCATCGCGCACAGCAGGGCGATCCAGGGATTGAAGCCGCCGCGGATCAGCATGACGCAGACAGCGCCGCCGGTTGCCAGCGAGCCGTCGACGGTCAGGTCCGCCACGTCCAGAATGCGGAAGGTGATGTAAACGCCGATGGCCATAATGCCCCAGGCGAGACCCTGTGCGGCAGCGCCGGGCAGGGCGTTCATCAGCGACGAAAGAAAACTCATGGGTTCTCTCCTCCTATCTCTTGTTGAGGCAGGAACGGGCTAAGCCCGTCCCTGCCTGCGGGGGGATGTGATCAGATTACTCTTCGATGGCAGTGTAGCCCTCGAGAGGCTCGATGCCGAGCGTCTCGCACATGGAGGCGTTGTACTTCGGGGTGGCCTCGGTGAACTCGATGGGCATCTCGGAGATGTCGGCCTCGCCGGTCAGAATCTTGGCGGCCATCTTACCGGTGGTCACGCCGAGGTCATAGTAGCTGATGGAGAGGGTCGCGACGCCGCAGCCCTTGCAGATGCCCTCTTCGCCGCAGATGGCAGGCACGCCCGCGGGAACGAGAACGTTTGCGATGGCCTCGGTGTTGGAAGCGGCGGTGTTATCGGTGGGGACGTAGACAACGTCGGAGTAGTCGGCAGCGGACTGCGTCACGGAAGCGACGTCGTTGGTGTCGGTAAAGGCAAATTCCTTCGTTTCAATGCCCTTATCGGAGAGGCACTTGGCGACCTCTCCGATCTGGTAGCGGGAGTTGGGCTCGGCGGAGCAGAACAGCAGGCCGACCTTCGTGGCATCGGGGAACCACTCGGTGATCATGTTGGCCTGAGCCTCGAGGTCAGCGAGGTCGGAGGTGCCGGAGATGTTGCCGCCGACAGTGCCGTTGAAGTCGTCAATATCAAGAGCAACGCCGTAAGCGGTGATGGAAGTGCCGAGGATGGGAATGTCGCTCGTGGCGGCAGCGGCGGCGGTCAGCGCGCCGGTGGCGTTCGCCATGATGAGGTCAACGCCGTCGGAAACGAAGCCGTTGACGATGGTGGAGCAGTTGGCGCTGTCGCCGGAAGCGTTCTTGTTCTGGAATTCGACCTGGCCGGGCAGAGCCTCATTCAGCGCGTCGATGAAGCCCTGGGTGGCAGCGTCGAGTGCCTCGTGCTGTACGAGCTGGCAGATGCCGACGGTGTACTTCGTGCCTTCGCCGTCGGTGCTGCCCTGATTGTCGTCCTGTGCGGCCTTATCGCCGCAGCCGGTCAGACCCACGCTCAGGCTGAGAACGAGGGCAAGAGAGGCAACAAGAGAAATGATGCGTTTGGTGTTCATGCTTTTTTTCCTCCAATTTTTATTTCTCGCTGATAACAATAAAACCCGCTGTAAGGACTTGTGGTCCATACGGCGGGTTCCTTGACTCAACTCTTTTTGAAGTGACCTTCAAGTGTTGGTTCGAAAGACCTTTCAGCTACGGGCATCACAAATCGCTCTTACCTTGTCCTTAAAGTAAAAGTAAGAGTAATAGTAAAAGCGATATGCAACGTTGCTTACAACAGTCTTCATCACTCAAGCTCCAAGTCCTTTCAAAAAGGATGGTAGTAATATAGCACACACAAAAATGGCCGTCAATAGCATTTTTATCCAAAAAACACCATTTATGTAGGAATTTGGCAGGGCACAGCACCGAAAAGCATGTTGTTTACATTAGGAAACGGCATGGGTGTGCTCGCAAAGCTCATTGATCTTCTGCTGTAAGCCCTTGAAATCCTCAAACGACTCGGGCCTGCGGCGCGGATCGCGCAGCAGTGCCGCGGGGTGATACACGGCCATCATCTGAAAGCCGTTCTTTTCGAACCACTCCCCGTGCTCACGCGTGATCTTGAAGTCGGGCTTGATGATGCGCATGGCCGCGATGCGTCCGAGACAGACAATAATCTTGGGCCGCAGCAGCGCGACCTGACGGCGAAGATACCCGATACAGGCGTCCTGCTCCACGCCGAGCGGGTCGCGGTTTTCCGGCGGGCGGCACTTGACGATGTTGGCGATATACACATCGTCGCGCTTGAGACCGATGATCTCGAGCATGTCGTCGAGCAGATGACCGGCCCTGCCGACGAATGGCACGCCCTGCGCATCCTCGTTCGCGCCGGGGCCTTCGCCGATGAATAAAACTTCAGCATTCTGATTGCCGACGCCGAAGACGACGTTCGTGCGCGTCTCCCACAGCGAGCATTCGCGGCAATTCTTACAGTCGTGTTCCAGAGCTTCCCAGGTATCAGGCATAGTTGTGTTCTCCTGTCGATTTTTTGCCATTTTACCATGATTCGCCGCGCTTTGCAACGCGCGCGGCACGCATTTTTCCATCCGCGCGGGCCATACTGAAAAAAACGGACGCGGAGGAAAAAATGGATCATATCTGGTACTGGTTTGCTTACAGCTTTTTGGGCTATTGCCTGGAAAAGCTCTTCGCCGCAGCGACGAGATCGAGCCACCGGCTGCGGCGGTGCTTCGTGTTCCTGCCGCTGTGTCCGGTGTACGGCTTTGCAATGGTCACGATCCTGCTGCTGGGGGCGCAGCGCCTGCCGGGGCCATGGGAACAGCTTCTGCTCGGGATGCTTGCGGCAACAGTGGTGGAATACGCCGTGCATTGGGGCTATGAAAAGCTGTTTCAAGTGCAGTTCTGGGACTATTCTTCGACCAAATGCGACGTGAACGGCCGCATCTGCCTGCCGTTTTCCATCTGCTGGGGAATATTGTCGATGCTCGCCGTGCGGTATGTGCAGCCGGTTCTGGAGGGCTATGCCACACTGCTTCCAGAGTGGGCCGCGGCGCTGGCGGTGTTCCTCGTCACGCTTGACGGCATCCTGACCGCGCGCGTCCTGCTCACGGCGCACGATATCGACGCTTTGACGCCGCGAACGTTGCTCCGAAGTAAAAGAAGGCGAACCGCCTGACGGTTCGCCTTCCTGACTTTATTCATAAATGTTTTTCGATCCAGCTCCACAGGTCGTTATAGACCACGGCACGGCAGTCTTCGTTCAGAATCTCGTGCCGCAGGCCCTTGTAGAGCTTCAGCTCCACGTCACGCACGCCGGCGCGGCGGAAAGCCTCATATGCGCGCTTGACGCCCTTGCCCATCTCGCCGACAGGGTCCTTGTCGCCGGAGATGAAGAGAATGGGCGTGTTGCGGTTCATCGATGCGATGTTTTTCGGCGTGCTGATGAAGCGGATGCCGCCGAGCATCTCGTAGAAGAGACCGATGCTCGTCTTCTGCCCGCAGAGGGGGTCGGCGATGTAAGAATCGACGTTGTTGTCGCTCGCGCTGAGCCAGTCGACCTCGGTGCGGTTGGGCGCGAACGCCTTGTTGTAAGCACCGAAAGCCAGCGCCTCCACGCGCGGAGAGTGCGCCTTGAAGCCGTGGCGCTTGCCCGCGGCCTTGGCGATGGCGCGCCCGCCCGCGACGATCGCGGGGGACTGGTGCCCCGTGCCCATGATGATGGCGGCGTCAACGGTGCCGGGATAGCGGATGAGATAGGTGCGCGTCAGGAACGAGCCCATCGAGTGACCCATGAGAAAATAGGGAACATCGGGATATTTTTCCTTCGCGCGGCAGCGCAGGGCGTACATGTCGTCCACAACATGCTTCCAGCCGTCGCGCGGGCCGAAATAGAGCGTGTCGGCATCCTTCTCGGCGGAAAGGCCGTGGCCGAGGTGGTCGTTCGCCACGACGGCAAAGCCGTGCTCGGTCATGAATTCGGCAAACGGCGCGTAGCGCATGCCGTATTCCGCCACACCGTGCGCGATCTGTAAAACGCCGATGATCTCACCGCTCTCGGGTGTCCACTCCGCCGCGTGAATGCGCGAGGAGCCGTCCGACGAGGGAAAGTAAAATTCCCTGCAAATAGCCATGGCGCAAAACCCTCCTGCATGATATAATCTTATTCATTAGTATAGCATAAGGCGGTCCAAATGAACAAGGGGGTATCTTCATGCAGCGGTATATTTTGGCGCTCGATCAGGGGACAACCAGCTCGCGCGCCATTCTGTTCGGGCGCGACGGCAGCGTCGCCGGTCACGCGCAGCAAGGCTTTCAGCAGTATTATCCGCAGCCCGGCTGGGTCGAGCACGACCCGAACGAGATCTGGGAGAGCGAGCGCGCCGTTGCCGCGCAGGCCTTGCGCGAATCGGGCCTTGGCCGCGCGGTCGCGGCGATCGGCATCACGAACCAGCGCGAGACGACGATTCTTTGGGATCGCGCGACGGGCGAGCCCATCCACAACGCCATCGTCTGGCAGTGCCGCCGCACGGCGGACATCGCGGATGCGCTTCGCGAAAAGCGCGGCGTGAGCGAGCTTGTGGCCGAGAAAACGGGATTGCATATCGACGCCTACTTTTCCGCGACGAAGATCAAGTGGCTGCTCGACCACGTCCCCAGCGCGCGGGAAAAGGCCGAGCGCGGCGAAATTTTATTCGGTACGGTGGAGACATGGCTCATCTGGAGGCTGACGGGCGGCAAGGTCCACGTGACGGACTACTCGAACGCCAGCCGCACGATGCTCTTCAACATCCACACGCTTTCGTGGGATGAAGAGCTCTGCGCGCTGCTGGACATTCCGATGAACATTCTGCCGCGTCCCGTGTCCAACTCCGAGGTCTACGGCACGGTGGCGGAGGGCATCGAAGGGCTCGAAGAGCTCGCGGGCGGGCCGATCTGCGGCGCG
>ERZ773143.1599-NODE-1599-length-19374-cov-3.908587_pt1 | contig 19374 bp, 16 predicted proteins | sample MGYA00580852_ERZ773143 | MGnify/ENA primary metagenome ERZ773143 (study PRJEB29015, sample SAMEA2737853) | human gut metagenome | biome: human gut; feature: human-associated habitat; material: faeces | place: China | collected 2012 ... | reverse complement strand
AAAAAATTCCTCTTTTGAGATAATAAGAATAGACTTGAAATTAAAGGAGGATAAAAATGAAGGCAACTGGAGTGGTAAGAAGAATAGATGATTTAGGAAGAGTGGTAATTCCAAAAGAAATAAGAAAAACTTTAAGAATAAAAGAGGGAGACCCACTAGAAATATTTACAGACAGAGAAGGTCAAGTAATATTAAAAAAATATTCTCCAATCGGAGAATTATCAGAATTTGCAACAGGATATGCCGAAACTTTAGCAAAAACAACAGGGCACATTGCATGTATAACTGACAAAGACACTATAATTGCAGTATCAGGAGGTTCTAAAAAAGAATTCTTGGAACAAGACGTAAGTAGAGAACTTGAAAAACTTATGGAAGATAAAGAAGTTTATACAAGTAAAGAAAATAGTGATAAGGCAGTTCCTATAACAAGAAATGAAACAAATGAAAAGAAAAATAAATCACAAATTGTGTATCCAATAATATCAAATGGAGATACAATTGGAACAGTTATATTGATGTCTAAAGATTCAAATACTAAAATGAATGAAGTTGAAAAGAAAGTAGCACAATCTGCTGCAACATTTTTAGCAAGTCAAATGGAAATTTAAAAATTTACCAAGAACAAATTTGAAAATTTTCAATTTTCAGTATTAACTCTACTTTTTATCATACAAAAAATTGAAATTTTCAGTAAATAAAAACAGTAAAAAGTTAATTGTAAAATATACTTTTTACTGTTTTTAAATTTTTTTCTTTATATTGGAATCATCTGAAAGTCCTACAAGATAATCTATGGAAGTACCATAGTATTTGGCTAATGTGATTAGGTGATTAATAGGAATAGTTCTATTACCTTTTTCATATTCTGAATAATATTGTTGTGAAATGCCTAAAAGTTGGGCAATATCTTTTTGAAATTTATCATTATCTTCTCTTAAATCTTTAATTCTTTTAAATTTCATTGTAACTTAACCTCCTGATTAAATGACTACAACTATTTTATCAAAAATGAAAACATAAAGAAGAAAATACATAAGAAATTATGTAATACTACGGCAATATAACAAAATACATAAAAATTATGTGAAAAAACATGTTATATTACAATAATATTACAATAATATTACGGTTATATTGAGAATTGTTGCACTTGTTGAAGATGGATAAAAAATCATGTATAATAAATTAAAAATGATAACGAATAGATAGAAAAAAACTGTGCAATCTCAATAGAGAAAAGCACAGTTTATTTATATAAAAGAGTAATTTTATTTCCACTTTTCTTAATAAAACCTTCATCCTTCAAAGACTTAATTTCGCGCATCATAGCACTTCTATCAACACTCAAATAATCCGCCAAATCAGTTAAAGAAAAAGGAAGAGTAAAAGTTTTACTCAAATTTCTAGTAGACAAAATATTAAAATAGCCACGAAGTTTTTCACGAATAGAACGTTTTGTTAAAATTTCAACCCTAGTATTCAAATCCATAACTTTATTTAAAATCAAACTAGAAAAATTCTCAGACAAAACCTGATGGAATTTACAATTATTTCTGCACTTTTGATGAATATTATCGTAATTAAAAAACAGAACTTCACAACTTTTTTTAGCCTCAACTGAAAGTTCATTGTTTGTGGTTACAATATATAAAGCCTCACCAAAAATATCATTTTTAGTAAAATGCTCAATTATAGCCTTGTCACCATTCATATCATATCTAACCAAATCTGCTTCACCACTAACAAGAATGCAAATTTGATTCCTTTTTTGTATATATGTAGTTATTGTTTGATTTTTTTTATAAGATTTCTTTTGAACACTTTTACAAGTTTTTGCAAAATCATTTAAAAATAATTCTACATCCTTTATGTATTCCATTATATTCACTCCAATACTATATCTTGCTATAATTTATCAATCTTTAGTAGAATAAATAAGACTTTAATGGAAAAATCTTGTATGCACATTATACAACAAAAAAGTTGCAATTGCAACAAAAAAATCACAATAAAATATTAAAAAAATTTTCGCTTAGAGAATAGCGGATTTACGAACATATTATAAAAATTGTGATAAATGCAACAGAAAATGAATGAAATTGATATATAATAAGAACATAAAATATGTCAAAGAAATTAGAAAAAAGGTAGAAAATTAAAATTATCTTAAAGCGTTTAGGGGGGACAAGAACAAAATGAAAATTATAAAAAGAGATGGAAGAATAGTAGATTATGATAGGCAAAAAATAGCAGTAGCAATAGAAAAAGCAAATAGAGATGTTATTGGAAAAGAAAAAGCAACAAAAGAAGAGATAAAAGAGATTATAGATTATATAGAAGGGCTAGGAAAAAGAAGAATATTAGTTGAAGATGTTCAAGACATAATAGAAGAAAAATTGATGGACATGGGAAAACATAAACTTGCAAAAGAATACATAGTTTATCGTTATAATAGAGCATTAGTAAGAAAATCAAATACAACAGACGAATCAATTTTAGGTCTAATTAGAAATGAAAATAAAGAATTAGCAGAAGAAAATTCAAATAAAAATACAATGCTTGCATCAACACAAAGGGACTATATAGCAGGAGAAGTTTCAAGGGATTTAACAAACAGATTATTATTACCAGAAAAAATAGTAAAAGCACATAAAGATGGAGTATTACACTTTCATGATGCAGACTATTTTGTTCAACCAATATTTAATTGTTGTTTAATCAATATTGGTGATATGTTAGACAATGGAACAGTTATGAATGGAAAACTAATCGAAAGTCCAAAAAGTTTTCAAGTTGCATGTATTGTAATGACTCAAATAATTGCATCAGTAGCAAGTAACCAATATGGTGGACAATCTGTTAACCTTAAGCATTTAGGAAAATATTTAAGAAAAAGTTATAATAAATATAAAAAACAAATTGAGGAAAAATATAAAGGAAAATTATCAGGAAGCACAATTGAAGAGCTTGTTGATGTACGAGTAAGACATGAATTAGAGGCAGGAGTTCAAACAATTCAATATCAAATAAATACATTGATGACAACAAATGGTCAAACACCTTTTGTAACATTATTTTTACAATTAGAAGAAAATGATCCATACATAAAAGAAAATGCAATGATAATTGAAGAAATTTTAAAACAAAGAATTCAAGGTGTAAAAAATGAAGCAGGAGTTTATGTAACACCAGCATTCCCAAAATTAGTGTATGTTTTAGATGAACACAATTGTCTAAAAGGTGGAAAATATGACTATTTAACAAGACTTGCTGTAAAATGTTCAGCAAAAAGAATGTATCCAGATTACATATCTGCAAAGAAAATGCGTGAAAATTATGAAGGAAATGTGTTTAGCCCAATGGGATGTAGAAGTTTTTTATCACCTTGGAAAGATGAAAATGGAAACTACAAATTTGAAGGAAGATTTAATCAAGGTGTAGTAAGCATTAATTTACCACAGGTAGCAATAATAGCAGAGGGTGACGAAGAAAAATTTTGGAAATTATTAGATGAAAGACTAGAATTATGCAAAGAAGCATTAATGTGTAGACATTATGCATTATTAGGAACATTATCAGATATAAGCCCAATACATTGGCAATATGGAGCAATAGCAAGACTACAAAAAGGTGAAAAAATAGATAAATTATTGTATGGTGGATATTCAACAATGTCACTTGGATATATCGGAATATATGAAATGACAAAATTAATGAAAGGAGTATCACATACAACACCAGAGGGACACGAATTTGCATTAAAAGTTATGAAACATTTGCGTGAGACGACAGACAAATGGAAAAAAGAAACAAATATCGGATTTGCATTATATGGAACACCAGCAGAAAGTTTATGTTACAAATTTGCACGTATTGATAAAGAAAAATTTGGAACAATTGAAGATGTAACAGACAAAGGATATTATACAAATTCATATCATGTAGATGTAAGAGAAAAAATAGATGCATTTGAAAAATTAAAATTTGAAAGTGAATTCCAAAAAATATCTTCAGGTGGAGCAATTTCATATGTCGAAATACCAAATATGCAACATAACTTAATAGCATTAGAAACGGCTGTTAAATTTATTTATGATAATATTCAATACGCAGAATTTAATACAAAATCAGATTATTGCCAAGTTTGTGGTTTTGATGGTGAGATTATTATAAATGATAATAATGAATGGGAGTGTCCAAATTGTGGTAATAAAGACCATAGTAAAATGAATGTTGTAAGACGTACTTGTGGATATTTAGGTGAGAATTTCTGGAATGCCGGCAAGACTAAAGAAATTAAGCAAAGAGTTTTACATATGTAAAAAAACGGGATTGAGGGGACGGGTCTTTAATCCCTAAAAATTTTTTAGGGATTAAAGACCCGTCCCCCAATCCCTTTTTTAGGAGAATATTTATGAATTATGCAGATATAAAGAAAATAGATGTTGCAAATGGTGAAGGAGTTAGAGTTTCTCTATTTGTAAGTGGATGTAATCACCATTGCAAGGGATGCTTTAACCAATGTGCTTGGGACTTTAATTATGGTGATAAATTCACAGAAAAAGAAGAACAAAAGATAATTGAATATATGGACCATGACTATATAGAGGGGCTTTCACTTTTAGGTGGAGAACCTCTTGAACCTAAAAATCAAGAGGGGTTACTGCCATTGGTTAAAGATATAAAAGAGAAAGGAGATAAAACAGAGGCTGCTCGGCAATGGATGTGCAGAAACTTTTATGACATAAGGACATTTGGAGCCGTACTAAGTACAGGCGAAAATGCCGGACAGGTTCGTGGCCCTATCCAATTTACTTTTGCCCGTTCCATCAGTCCGATTGTTACTGCCGAACATAGTATAACCCGTATGGCTGTGGCTACGGAGGATGAGGCTAAAAAACAGAGTGGAGATAACCGCACTATGGGACGTAAATTTACAGTTCCTTACGGACTATATAAAGCTAACGGATTTATTTCCGCTCATTTAGCCGCACAAACCGGATTCAATGAAGATGACCTGAACTTATTCTGGGATTCATTGAAAAACATGTTCGATCACGACCATTCAGCAGCCAGAGGAATGATGAATGCCCGCAAATTGATCGTATTCAAACACAGTACAGCATTAGGTAATGCTTCAGCTCATTCTTTATTCGGTTTAGTGAAGGTTCAACTTAAGGATGACCAACGCCCACCCCGTTCGTTCGACGATTATATTGTTACCATCGACAAGGATAAACTACCGGAAGGTGTAGAAGTTCTGGACATGATATGATAGAATACGGAGATGAGGACCTGTTGATGCTTTCCGGAATCCAACACATAACTTTCTGTAAACGTCAATGGGCCCTTATACATATCGAACAACAGTGGGCGGAAAACAACCTCACTATTGAAGGAAACTGGATGCATCAAAAAGTCGATGATCCTACCTTGATGAACCGCAATAAAGGCATAGTAACATTAAGATCCGTAACGCTTGTCTCCAGACGGCTGGGACTTTATGGTATCTCTGATGTAGTAGAGATGGTCGCTTCCACCTCCGGACAAAATTCAATAAGACATCCTAAATATCCGGGATTCTGGCAATTAATTCCGGTCGAATACAAACGAGGCAAACCTAAAAAAGATCAGATAGATGAAGTCCAGCTATGCGCACAAGCGATTTGCCTGGAAGAGATGTATAACGTCAGCATAGAAAAAGGCTTTTTGTATTATGGGGAAACTCGCCACCGAGAAGAGGTCCAGTTTACTGAAGAATTACGGAAACTGGTTGAAAATAAATGTGTCCAAATGCACAAGCTATACGAGCAAAAAGTTCTTCCGCCGGCAATATACAAAGCGCATTGCAAGTCATGTTCTTTATGTGACGTATGTATGCCTAAAGTACTGACAAAAACACCGAAAGTGAATACTTACCTGTCCCAGTTATACGATTAAAATATGAGAAAATTATTGAACACATTGTATGTAACTACTCCTGAAGCCTATTTAACTAAAGATGGAGAAAACGTTGTAATTAGGGTTAAGGAAAAAGATATATTCAGAATTCCGGTTTTAAATATAGAAGGTATTGTCACATTCGGATATATAGGTGCTTCTCCGGCATTAATGAAGATGTGTGCTGAAAGAAATGTAGGATTATGTTTTTTAAGTGCTAATGGACAGTTTCAAGGTAGAGTCTCCGGTCCGACAAAAGGAAATGTCCTTTTACGAAGAACACAATACAGGATTGCCGACGATGCAAATAAATCACTGGAAATCAGTCGGCTTTTTATTGCAGGAAAGATAGCAAATTCCCGGACGGTTATCGATCGTTTCAAAAGAGATCACATTTCTTCCGACAAACAGCTATCCTTGTTTTTATCCGTATCTGAAAAGTTAAAGAGATCAAAGAATCAGGCTTTAGTTGCTGAGTCCTCCGATACATTAAGAGGTATAGAGGGAGAAGCCGCTACAACTTATTTCTCTGTATTTAACCAGATGATCATATCGCAATGTGAGGATTTTCCTTTTAACGGGAGGAACAGAAGACCGCCCAAAGACAAAGTAAATGCTCTATTGTCATTCGTTTACACATTGCTGAATCATGAGGTACAGTCTGCATTGGAAACAGTAGGACTTGATCCATACGTAGGCTTTTTACATACCGATCGACCAGGAAGAGCGAGTTTAGCGTTAGATATGATGGAAGAGTTACGAGCCTACCTGGCAGACAGGTTGGTTTTGTCCTTAATTAATCGTAAACAGATATCCGGTAAAGGTTTTGTCGAACACGGAGATAACGGGATTGTAATGGATGAAGATATCAGAAAGGGAGTCTTACTCGCTTGGCAGAAGAGAAAAAAAGAGACAATAATCCACCCCTACTTAAATGAATCCGTACCGATAGGACTGATCCCATATATTCAGGCGATGCTTTTAGCTCGTTTTTTGAGAAACGATTTAGATAATTATCCGGTCTTTTTAATGAAGTAAGTTCATGTATGTTCTAGTTACATATGACGTAGAAACGATGACTTCCGACGGACAGCGCAGGTTACGTCAGGTAGCACGTCAATGCCTGAATTATGGCCAACGCGTCCAAAATTCCGTTTTTGAATGCTCTGTCTCGCCTGCTCAATTTACCGAGTTAAGATTAAAACTATCGGATATCATCGATCATAAAAAAGATAGTATTCGTTTCTATTTCTTGGGAAATAATTATTCTAAAAGAGTTGAATACATAGGTGTCGTCACATCCTATAATGTAGAAGATGAACTTATAATATAACTGTTTGCGAACATTAAGCATTAACAAAAAGCTGGAGTTTTCGCAATCATTGATTATTAGCCTATTAAACACTCCTATTAGTTTTATTTCATCAATAAAAAATCCAAAAAGTTTATTATCGCATAAATGCATTGATAACAGACTGTAAATGTTTGCATTATTTGTAATGCAGTCGTACCTTATATAGGTACGTGGATTGAAACTGCTATACGTTTGGGGCATGATGGTGCGGGATGGTGTCGTACCTTATATAGGTACGTGGATTGAAACAGAGGAAGGCGGTGCTGATAGTTCTACTCCTACGTCGTACCTTATATAGGTACGTGGATTGAAACTTGTGACTATGTATGCTAAAGTCAATAATATCGGTCGTACCTTATATAGGTACGTGGATTGAAACGGAGGTAAGTTTACCTGGTTGGAATATTTATACAGTCGTACCTTATATAGGTACGTGGATTGAAACCGAACTGCTCCGGACGAAAACCGTTTATCCTTAGTCGTACCTTATATAGGTACGTGGATTGAAACCTGGGAACCATCTGCAGACAAGATCGAGCAGGCGTCGTACCTTATATAGGTACGTGGATTGAAACTCATCATTGTCAAACGGATCATTTTTAGTATTGGTCGTACCTTATATAGGTACGTGGATTGAAACCAGAAGATAAAATTTTGCAAAAGGAAGATAGGGTCGTCGTACCTTATATAGGTACGTGGATTGAAACCCAGTAAATTTAGATGATGTTTGGCCTCTTGTGTGTCGTACCTTATATAGGTACGTGGATTGAAACTTATATTGTACATCTATTGCCATCAAATGAATCATTGTCGTACCTTATATAGGTACGTGGATTGAAACAAGGTCAAAACGCTTATTATTAAGTATAGCGGTAGTCGTACCTTATATAGGTACGTGGATTGAAACTGACGGTAATTTAAAGGACGGTCTTACCGTTTGTCGTACCTTATATAGGTACGTGGATTGAAACCGTTATATGTTTTATAACATATAGTCGGTTGTTGGTCGTACCTTATATAGGTACGTGGATTGAAACAATGGACGAGCCGTTGAAAGAGCTGTCATACTTGGTCGTACCTTATATAGGTACGTGGATTGAAACAGTTGACAACCGGTACGCGTGTCCTTCGGAGTCTGTCGTACCTTATATAGGTACGTGCATTGGCCAGAAGTTGATACACGTGTCATAGCCGTCGCACCCGTAAAGGATGCGACGGTAATGTTATTGTTGTAATTCAGACACATTTCAATCCAAACGCACTATTATAACCAACTCAATCTGTAACACCTATCACATCAACAGTAGTTCCTCTACCCAAGCACCGTCCAAAACCAATCCGGCCCGTTCATCATAACACCTTCCATCTTCCAATATAAAAATCCCAGCATACACTCCCACTGTTCCCTGTTTACATAACTGTTCGAAATCCCATTTTCTAATGGATACGCTATACTGCTGTAGCTTACGTAACAACCAAAATTCCGGGCCAATCCGCTTCAGTTCCTCCAGTAAGGTTGCACCATCACCATAGCCGACCAAGATGGATACCGAGTCTTTATCGTCTATCAACCGGAACTTCTCTGCAGCAGTTGCAAACATAAAGTGCATTTCTGCAAAACCTTTATATAACAGACCTTTTATATTAGCCTTATCAAAGGTGTTACAATTGCTATAGAATAAGCTGAAATATTGAGCCATACACTCCGGAGAAAACAAGTCGCTCCCATCGGAAACAGACAGTATCTCCCGCAAAGCAGCCGCTCCCTTTCCCATCAAACCACGCAAAAGAGTATTCTCCAAATTAAAGACAAAAACCTGACCTAATTTACCCACATGATTCAATTTGCCTTCCCGGTTACATCTTCCTGCCGCCTGTATGATTGAATCCAGACCGGCAAAAGCACGGTATACTACAGGGAAATCAATATCTACCCCGGCTTCAACCAACTGCGTACTTATCACACGGACTGGTTCATTGTCCTTCAATTTCTGCTTGATCAATTTTATAACTTCCATGATATGCGCGGAGCACATCATACGCGACAAATGTAAAGTTCCTTCAGGCATCCGCCGGTAAAGCTCGCGCGCGTCCTTACGGGTATTTACAATACATAGCACACAATCATACCCGGACAGCTCGTCGGCAAGTTCATCGAAGTTAGTGGTTGTGCCTGGTTCCGGCCAATGCAGCTCCACCCGTTTAAAAGCCTCAAACAAATTATCATGCACAGAAGTAATTTCTGTCACGGGAGTTTTCAGTCCGTCAAAAGCCCCCGGTCCTGTTCCGATCCGACCGGAAAAAACGGGTAATGTGGCCGTAGTAAACAAAATACTGGCTTTAAAAGAGGCTTGCAAGCTCTGCAAGACATCCAGTATGGGGTGCAAAAACTCAACCGGTAACATCTGCGCCTCATCCAGAATAACAACAGAGTTACAGATATTATGCAATTTCCGGCATCGCGAAGTGCGGCAAGCATACAGCGATTCAAAGAACTGCACATTTGTCGTCACAATGATCGGAGCATCCCAATTTTCCGTTGCCAGCAAAGAAGGGGACCGTTCGTCGTTACTATCCTGTTGCAAATTACTATGATGCTCCACCACATTCTCCGCTCCGAAAATATCCCGGAGCACGGCAGCCGTCTGTACAATAATACTCGTATAAGGAATAACGATGATAATCCGTTTTTTTTTGTAACGAACGGCGTGGAGGAGTGCCCAAGCCATCGACGCCAATGTCTTTCCCCCACCTGTCGGAACTGTCAGGCTAAAAAAGCCGGGAAGGCTCTCGGCCATCTTCCGGCAACGGGACAGGATAGCCGCCCGTTTCTCATTGATGAAAGATGCTGGTGCATTTGCCGTAAGCGATTCCATATAGACATCAAACCGATCCTTCAACGTTTCCATAGAATCATATTGCCCACGCCTGGCTGCTTGTTCCGGATGCATAAACCGCTCCGTATCCAAGTAGTCGGCATCAACCAGGCAAGAGAACAACATGCGAATCCATTGATGTATATCCTTCTCAAAATCATCAATCAAAGGCTGGTCTAACGAAGCAACCACCTCTTGCATCTCTTCCGGTGCATCTTTCAGCATCTCCTGGTAGCAATCTGTTTTAGACAGACGTCTATTCAAATTGGCCTCCCCGGAAGAAGTCCAGTCCAGCAATCCCGAATGATGTCCGGCTATACAATAAGCCAATGGAGGATAATAACCCGGCAATTTTTCTCTCGCCAGAATCGCTCCAGCCGAGGAATGGTCGGGTTTATCCACTACTTTCTGTTCCACTGCCATGCCGGATGCGTTACGGATATAAGGTTGAAAACTATTCTTTGTATATTTCCCCATATCATGCCACCAGCCATTCTGCTTTCCCCAAGCCGCCGCCCCGAAAACAGATGCAAACGATTCGCTTAATGTGGCCGTACCGACTGAATGTTCCTTCACCGTCTGTATCCGGAAAGCATCCTCTTCTACTCTGACATGCGCTATAAAATCTTGTTCTTTCATCATTTCATATAATAATTTTCTGCTATCCATTCGCCATTTGCAATAGCGACCTATAAGTAGCTATATAACAATCTATTACTTCATTGCAAACTCTTTTTCATTCGCAATAACATTTGTTATCCACCCTACATTATCCCACCTTCACCACCGAATAGCAAGTTCCTTTCATCGTGCGGCGTGAAGGGATCTTATTCTTCTGGAGCAGGCGGCCGAAGTAGGTCAACCGTTTATTGCCCAACTTAATGCCACTTTCACTTTGCAGATACTGGAGAATTTCAATGGCGGATAATTCCAGACTCTCCTCTCCCGGCCGGGCGGCACGAAAGTACTGAAGAAACAACTGTTCTTCGACAGGCAGTTGCTGGAATACTTCATTGTTACGAGTTGTCGAGAACTCCTCTTCGGAAGTAAACCAATAACGTTCGCCATTCTTTAAAGCAGCCACTGCCTGGGCATACAACTGTTCATAGTTTATTGACGTTGAATTATCTATCGTACCGGATATCTCGATACAGATAAAACGCCGGCTTCCGGTCGGATCGGTCAACAGATCGTAATTGTTGCAGGTCGCGATAAAAGAGGCATACCGGTGCAATGCCTGAATACTTCGCTTATAAGGCTGGCGAGCGTTGACAACCGGCTTTTGCAAGACATTCTTTAAAAAGCTCTGGTAAGCGGAACTGACCGAATCGAATTCATCGATATTGATCAAGGCAAAACGAGTCAGCATCAGTTCGGCATCCCGTTTGTTACTGAAATCAATGCTATCCGTATAATACATACGAAGCGAAGGCGGCAACAAATTCCGACACCAGGTGGACTTGCCACATCCCTGCGGACCGACCAGCAAAGGCAACGAACTGTTTGCATGCAAATGCTCGCGCCTGTACCAGTGGGCGGTCATACTCAGGAACCAGATATAAAACAGATTGCGCCACTGGGCATTAGCGGTCGGCAGCGTATCGGCCAGTGCACGTATATGATCCTTACCGTCCCACTCCGGCAAATATTCCAGATAATCTTCCAACGGATAAAAGACCGGAACCCTGTCGGAATAAACATACCGCTTCACATCGCGATCCCAAAGAGCCAGCCCTTCGGCCTGCGCATTCAGACCGATGCTATTTAGAACCGTTTCGGTAACCGGGGCAAAATGGATATAGTACGAACCTCTTGCCCGGAACTCCACTTCGCCTGCCAGCATATTCCGCCGGAACTCATACCGCCGTTTCATAAACTCGTCCGTCTTTATCGAAAGCAGTTGCTCGGCAGGCATCACCGGCTTCTTCCCGAAACACTTCGACAGTTGGTACACCATGTGAACCGTCTCCCGGATCTCCTCTTCAAACAGTTCGAGATTCCGGCTAATCTTTGTCCAGCGAACCACATCCTCTTCCGGAATACCGGAGCGAAAACAATTTTCAGCCAACCTTGTCAGGAAAGGCCTGACCTCTTTTCCTTCATCCAAGCCACCCGTCTTTTCGAGGGCGTCCAACATACAGGCATTATAAAAACGGGAAACGATACGACTGCGGTCATATCCGGGCATCATGCGCAAAAGCGGATCTTCCTCTTTGGCCACCACCTCCCGATAGGTCGGTTCGGCAGGCATCTGCATCGGTTGCTCCTGAATCAACGGTGTGGCCGACGGATTATAATATAAACCAGGATCAAAAGAATGGCGGCATCCTCTTTCCAACGATGCCTCCTCCCCCATCTCTATATGACGTTGCAGATGAGCCTGATAAAAGGCCACTGCACGCCTGTAGGCCACCGCATGAAACAACTCGGCCAACTCCCTCTTTTCCGGAAGGGAACCGTCGGGCAACACAAAAGGAACCAGTATTTTCACGCTCTTCCCGCTCGAACCGACAAAGGCAGCCATTGTCTGCGGGGCTAAGGAAGCGAGTCGCTTCACCTCCACGGCCTCTTCCCTATCCGCCAGATTGCCGACATCCATCAGCACCAGCCCGTTATACACCTGATACTCTATCCTGCTTTCCTTTTTCCTGAACCGGGCGGCAAAAAGCAAAACAGGAATATCCGTCGCATGAATGTTCCGATCGCCAGGCATTGAAGAGGATAATATCCCCCGATGTTCATTCACCACCCTGGCTTGTTCGCCGGATCTTATCGCAGTCATCACATCTGGCAACTCTATATTTTTCAAAGACTTACCATTACTCTTCACTTGTGTTATTTTCATATCCGGACTCATTTGTGCAACTTTTGTTTTATGACTAATGACAAACTCCATTGCAAACTCAAAAAGATATTTGCAATGGAATAACAAACTATTATACAAATTATTACCTGGTAAGATTGCAAATGGCAAATACTTCCCGTAAACTTTATGTATAAAACCTATTTCATCCTCGTAAACTCAATACTTCTCAGCCTCTCCTTCAGTTTCGGGCTGGGTTTGAAGCCAATTCCTTTCAGCTTAATAGATTCGGCACGGATTTTCAACGGATCTTCCACTTCACGGTTGGGTCGGGCAGTTACGGAAAATGTTCCCAAACCGTCGATCGTCACGGTATTGCCGCCTTCCAGAGCTTCCGCAATCAGAATAGTCAGATTTTCCACAAGTCCTTTCACTTCGCCGTAGGAAAATGTACTGGATCCGGCTATTTGCTCGGCTAAAGCATCCAAATTCACATTGTCATAGCTTACCGTCGTTACCGAATACTTTACCGTCTTATTATCAGTAATATTGTCATTGATTTTTGTCAGCTTGTATCTTACCGCCATACTATTATCTTTCTATTAGATTTAACATTAACACGATTTATCTCAAAGGTTACCATCCTATATCTTATTAGTAACCACTCAGTAACAACAGCCTGTACAGGATAATCGGTCAAGATGTACAGGATGGTTTACCAGGGTGTACAGGATAACTAACTAAGAGGTACAGGATAGCATTAGCAAGTCAGCGCTAAAGGTATAAAATATAATAACACAAACAATTGTTCTTCAAGACTTATTTACTATACCTCCCAACATTTCCGCCATCAGTTGATTCATCCCGGTATTTGGACAGCAAGCATATCAAATCCCCGTCCCCAAACGTGAAGTGTCTACCTCTTTTGCCTTTTTCTCTTTGTAGCCACCGAAACTATACCGTAATGTCAGTGTCACATTCCGGCTATCCTGCCACAGTTTCATGCGGCTTTTCTGCCCCTGTTCATCCACACGGGTAACGGGATTGCCTCCCTCGAACAAATCATTACCCCGAACCGTCAGGCGCATCTTCTTTTTCGCGAATGTCCAGGTCAGACCGGCCGACACGTTGTATATCAGATCGACATCATACAATCCCTGTATGACCGGAGATATACAATAGCCCCGCAACTCCAACAACAAGTTCCGGTCTTCGGTCAGGTAGAAGGTATTGTTCAATTCGGCCCGGCCAAACAGTTTTTTACGGTCGAAAAAGACATCATAAAGCGTCCCTTTGTTATGAATGGCACAGCCCATCAGCGTCAGCCTGGAACTCATAAAATCAAAAGGCCTGAAAGGGATGACGGCGACCGCTCCGTACATATTGTAGATATCCATATTCACTGTCTGGAATACGGACCTCAACTCATCGTGGCGCTGGTACGTCATCTGTTGTATTTTATCGGGCTGTATATTTGTAAATAAGCCGAATACATACTTGCTCTTCAGGACATAATTCAGTTGCATCGAATAAGAGAGCTGCGGCTTCAGGTCCGGGTTCCCGATTATAGAACTGTAGACATTCATATAATAGGTAGTAGGAGTAGTCATCCAATAGGACGGATAGGTTTTATCACTCGAAAAGGAAAACATCAGCATACCGGACGGAGCCACCTTGTAAGTAAAATTCAATTGAGGGAAAAGGCCGGCCCTGTTCCATAATGTCTTTTTCTTTCCTGCCGAATCGACGGATGCTTTATAATACTGCAAGGAAAGGGATGCATTCAATGAAACCTTTTTCCCGAATTGTTTCGTAAAACTGGCAAAAGCACCCATTGAATAATCTTTTTGTTTAAGGCGGAAAGTTCCTTCAGGAGCATTCCCACCATTGATCGACTGACCGGACTCGTTACGGGTATCGGAAAAAGAAGCATCTACTCCGTAATCCAACATCCATTCTTTTTTCAATTTACGACTGTCGTTCATATAAAGATCAACACGTTGTACCTGCTGGGAAGACAGAGTTGAGATTGTCTGCTCTTCCTCTTTTTCAAAGTCATTAACCAAATGTTGCTTGTCGTCATTCTTATAAAAAGTATAATCCATCCCGGCTCTGAACCCTTTATGACCGATATAATCCATCCGGGCATTATGCAGATTCGAAGCGCCGGACAATTCCAGCTCCGTCTCTACCCGCCGGATATCGACAAACTCGGTCAACGCGCCTCTTCTCGATACTTTATCCGGGTCGTAAAAACGGCCGGTATAGGAAAGTGACAAGCGGTCTTTACTTTTCAAATCGAAATCGAAAGCTCCCCGTATATTGTGAGAAAGGCTTACATTATTATACCAGTCATCCTGCCTAATATCGTACGGGCGATCGTTTACAGTCGGTCGGGCAATCATTTCCTCTTCCTGGCGTCCATGATCATAAGCGGCCGAATAAGAGATATCAGCCGAGTAATTCTTCCCGATATACGAAAGGTTCGCCTGACCGGATGGAGAAAAGAAATAACCTTGCTTACCCGTCAAAGAGATTTCCCCCTTCAGCACGTCTTTCAAAGATTTGTCATTTTCTATTACGACATTGATGGATGCACCTTTCACGCCAAACCGGGGAGGCGTGCTATACATCACATCTATTTGTTTTACTTTGGATGAAGATGTGGATTTCAATAAGCCAGCCAATTGTTCCGCTGTCATCGAACTTTTGCGTCCGTTGATCAGGATCGAGGTCGAAGGGGTTCCGATAATCGACACCTTATCCCCATCTTTTTGTATACCGGGCAATTCGCCTATCACATCAAAAGCGTTATCGACCGGTTTATCTTTTACCAGGTTCGGAATGTCGTACTGCAACTTGCCTTCCGACACTTTCACCAGCGGCCGTTCCGCTTTTACAAACACCTCCGGAAGATCTACGGTTATACTGTCGTTCACGAAGATGTGTTTCTTTTCCGTTGCGTTCTGCCCCCATCCAGGTACTTGCCCTGCCAGAAAAACGGTCAACAAATAATGATAGAAATGCTTCATCGTATTATTTTTTCTTGTAAAGGTTATATTCGGAAACGAGAGTTCCAAACTTTGCCTCTTTTTGGTAAGACTATATAACATCCCCCCGCACGAATGTTATTTAGTCTTACCAAATAAACCGGATCAGATAAACTTTCCCTACATTTGTTTACATGAAATCTTCGTTCAAATATGTAATCGTTCTGGTCATCCTGTCGTTGTCCGGCCTCTTCATCTATCAGCTATTCTGGATAACCGGCCTCTACCACTCACGGCAAAAGCAGAACCAGGAAGAGATCCGGATGGCGATCAAAAATGCAGATCATATCGAACTGTTCAATCGGGCCGATTTCCTCAGCAGGGTCACGCACAGGCAAAGAGAGACATCCGCCATTGCCGATACGAAAGGCGGTGCGGCTCTCAGTACCCGGTTTCCTGACAAGGATTCGGTTATTCCCGAACTGAGCGTGCAGCCTTTAGATACGAATATCTATCATCCCCGATACCGGAGCCAGACACTCCGTAACGAAGCGGGTAAAATGCTAAAAAGCACGGCAGTGGAGGTCGGTAACGATTTCAGGTCGTTAGGAGAGTTAGGCTTACAGATGCAGCAAGCTCTACATGAAGTGATCGATTCGGTCAAACCGGTCGACCTTGCAAAGTTCGACAGCATCCTGTCCTCCCACCTGCAAAAGAGGGGGCTGGATATTCGCCATCATACCGAAATGTGGAATCTGGAAGACAGTTCGATCATCGCCTCATCCGTTCCGGCAGACCTGGACAAGACAGAATACGACCTACACAAATGGGAATACACGACCTATCATAAAAGGGCTTATCTGGTTTATACCGAACCAACCCGGTGGGATACGATCCGGATGATGTCGGGCATCCTATTCTCTTCATTCCTGATCCTGTTGATCCTGATCCTCTCTTTCGCTTATATGTTCTGGTTCCTGATCCACCAAAAGACAGTGGAACAACTGAAAGATGACTTTACGCACAATGTCACGCATGAATTGAAAACCCCGATAGCAATCACCTATGCAGCAATCGAAGCCATGATCCATTACAACATAACCGGAAACAAAGAAAAGACAAACAAATACTTGCATATCTGTCACGAGGAAGTGCTACGTCTCGGCAATATGGTCGAGCAAATTCTTTCACTCGGCCTGGAACGTAAAAAGGATTTCAAACTTAAATACGAAAGAGTAGACCTGAACGGGTTGCTCGATAAAATCGTCGAACAACAGAGCATCAAATCCTCCAAACCCTTTCATGTCGGGCTGGAATCCATGCCGGACAGGATTATACTGGAAGCCGACAGAACACATCTTTACAACATCTTGAGCAACATTCTGGACAATGCCATCAAATATTCCGGTGATAGTCCGCACATCCAGATAACGGCAGAAGAGCGCAACGGTTCGGTCATCATCCGCATTACCGACAACGGCATCGGAATAGAAGAAGAACACCTGGCACATATCTTCGATAAATTCTACCGGGTTTCCAACAGCAAGCGACCTCCCGTAAGAGGGTACGGCATCGGGCTGTTTTATGTCAAGACAATGATACACATGCACAACGGTACGATCCGGGTAGAAAGCCAGCCCGGAAAGGGAAGTTGCTTCATAATCACATTACCGCAAACACATGAAAGACAAGAAATCGATATTATTGGTTGAAGACGAAGCGAGCCTGTCCATGATCATCAAAGATGCACTGGAAGAAGAAGACTTCCAAGTCATAACGGCAGGAAACGGCCTGCAGGGGATCGATCGTTTCTACAAGTATGCTCCCGACCTGATTATCGCGGATGTCATGATGCCGGAAATAGACGGGTTCGAAATGATCCGGCGGATACGGAAGGAGAATAAAGAAGTGCCTGTACTCTTCCTGAGTGCCCGTTCTTCAACAGATGACATCGTCTTCGGCTTCGAATTAGGAGCCAACGACTATGTTCGCAAACCGTTCAGTCTGCGTGAATTGGTCGTTCGCGCTAAAGCCCTCCTGATCAAATATAAACAGGAGGAGGGAAGAACCGAATTCTACGAGATCGGGCTTTACACTTTCTACCCGAAAGTCCAGACCTTGCTGATAGCCGGAGAAAGCGACAAACTCTCCTACAAAGAATCCGAAATATTGAAACGCCTATGCGAAAACGAGAACCAGCCGATCTACAGCAAGGACATTCTGCTGAGCCTATGGGGAGACGACAGCTTTTATAATGCACGCAGCCTGCATGTTTTCATCACCAAGCTGCGCCACAAATTGGACAAAGACTCTCGCATCAAGATCTTGAACGTAAGAGGAATCGGTTACAAGTTAATCTGTGAACCACTTTAATATCTTTGATACTGGTACATATATTCTATTTTCCTCAAATCTTCGATTGAAAGGCGTCGTAAGCGGATAAAGATTGGGAATGCATAGCCATGATAGTAACCCAAACCAATACCTCCGCCGATTTTGTTTCAAAACTAAGCCATAAGACAATTGCCAAATTAACGATGAGCTGGTCAGGATTATAAAAAACGAAGGCCACGGGATTCACATCCGGCGGCCTTCTACACTAACCCTTAACTTTAACCAATGAAAAACAATAATCTACTTTATTAGTTTTTTAACGAAGCGATTGCGGCTTCGTAATTCGGTTCGTTCGTTATTTCGGAAACCAGTTCCTCATAAACAACTTTACCGGCTTCGTCGACAACTATCACGCCACGGGCTAACAAACCCTTCAGCGGACCATCGACCATCAACATCCCGTACCCGTTTTCAAAACAAGAACAACGGAATGCAGAAAGTGGGATCACTTTATCGATACCTTCCGTGGTACAGAAACGTCCTTGCGCAAAAGGCAAGTCTTTTGATACGGCAAGCACCACAGTATTAGGAAGAGAAGCGGCTTCTTTATTAAAACGTCTTACCGATGCGGCACACACGGCAGTGTCCAAACTTGGGAACACGTTAATCACGACTTTCTTTCCTTTTAAATCTTTCAGATGCAATTCGGATAAATCGCTCTTTACACCCTTAAAATCAGGAGCCTCTGCTCCAACTGCGGGCAATGAACCGTTCGTATTGACTTCATTACCTTTAAATGTTATCTTTGCCATCTTTTGTTGTATTTTATGTTCTTTATCAAAAGCGGCTTACAAATATAAGCTGCTTTGTATAACTTAAACAAAGGAATCTGAATAATGTTTTTCCTTTTAACTCTTTTTAATTACTGCTCTCGATAACTCTTTTTCTATCTTTGACCCAAAATAGAAAGAAATGGATGGGTTGATTATTTGCTTACTTGTTGTAATCATTGCTTTACAGGTCTTTTTCCTTCTATATACTTGGGCAAGAATCGACTTCCGAAAATATGGGCTG
>ERZ773143.1585-NODE-1585-length-19520-cov-3.693347_pt1 | contig 19520 bp, 35 predicted proteins | sample MGYA00580852_ERZ773143 | MGnify/ENA primary metagenome ERZ773143 (study PRJEB29015, sample SAMEA2737853) | human gut metagenome | biome: human gut; feature: human-associated habitat; material: faeces | place: China | collected 2012 ... | reverse complement strand
CTAAAACTAAGTTTGTCGGACTGTATTAAAAAGAATAGGTATTTGTCTCTTATTTTTCTTGTTATTTTAACCATTAAATCTGCCGTTGTATCGTCAAATTGGTTGAAGTTATCATTTATATAATCATATATCTTTTGCAATTCTGCTATAGTATCCTTTAGCATCATTTCAAGAGAAGGAATAAATTTAATAGGCTCTATAAAGGAAAATTTTAAATATTGTTCAAAATTATAGGGCGGTATCCCTCCAGTTACTACAGTGCTTTCCGCAATTTCATCTACAAAATCAATTAGTTTTTCGTTTATTTCGTCAAAATACGGATGATAAGTCATAAAGTCGTGCCCTACCATAGTCCAGTGACGGGCTTTAATATTCTCAGCGCATATTTTTAATGACGCTTGTATAATATTTAAAATTTCCTCTGTTTCCATGATTTATATTTTAAAAAGGACAATCATCATTATTATTATTTCGACTATTATTGTTTTGTTGTGTCTCTGTTTTATTTGTTTTTATCTCAACTCCTTTACCGCAGAATATTTTAGGTTGATTTGACAATCTTTCTTCTGCATTTTGATTTATGTAAACTGTAATGTCACTTCCGTAAGGGTCAGGCTGTTTACGTTTACATGCACATAGCTTAACAACATTGGCTTCATTCCCATTTTTCCGCAGGAAATTTTTTATTTTATCCGAGGGGATTTGGCTCAAATCTATTTCAATAACAATCATTTCCATACAAAAATATATTAAATTTTATAATTCAACGTATATTTCTCGTTCATTTTCTTGTTTATCAGAGTTGTATAAATCCGCTAACTCTTTTAAGTTATCAGGACTTATAATAAATAGACACCCCTTTTTGTTTTTTTCCTTTATAGCTACAAGAGGTATTTTCCCCTCTTTCTTGGCTTTTTTAGAAGTATCATCGAATAATCTCCATATCGAAAACGCTTCACGAAGTTTGCATTCTATATAAATATCAGGGTGCATAGAGTCAGAGTGAGTATTATGCCCTGAATTGCTACCGGAAAGGGGGACTCTTTTAGTCCCAAAAAGGGCTGCTACTGCTGCCTCGAATCTTTGCCATGTTCTTTTATTTGTTGCCATATTATTTTATTTTGAATAAATCTACTCTGTCACATAGAAATACAGTATCATTCCCAATATTTGTATTATCTATGATTTTTTGATAATGTTCTTTATGTTTAGATATATATCTTTGTGGACAAGGAATCCACTTATAGCCTCTGTAGTTTTTGAAACAGTCTACTATTGCAGGTTGAGGTCTATGGTTGGAATCTATATGTTCCCATGAAGATTTTTTTATAAGTTCCCAAATGATGTATTTATTGTTTCTTAAAATAGGATATATCTGGTTTATAAATAAATCTGTTAAATCGGAATCATCTATATTATTATTAAATGTATCGTCGTACACAAACCTAATATAGATTGTTTCTGTTTTATTTATACATGCAAAAATAGATAAAAGTAAAACAACCTGATTTACTGAGTCAGTGTATTCTACCAGCCCGTGACAATTTAAAAACAGTCCTGATTCTTTATCATATCTTATTCTGAAATCAAAATATCTTACCCCATGTTCAAACTGTTCCTCTATACTTAATTTCTGGCATTTTGACGTAAAGTTAATTAGTCTCATCCACCATTTGCGAGGTTTCATATATGTGTTTGCGTTGTGCGCTCCGAGTATCTTTTTCATTATCTTTTGTTGTTTAATATTATTTCATCTTCAAAAGGGCAAAATTCGGATTTTTCCCAATATTCGTAGTATTTCCCAATTGGATGTTCTGGGTTATCAGAATTGACTACAGTCCCCTTTAAATAATCACCATTTTCTAAGGCTATAATAATAACATTTAAATCTGGATTAAACGCTAAAATAGGGAATTCTTCCCAAGAGATGTCAGCGTGATTTATTCTTGTCTGTATCATTTTCTTATATTTTAATATCCAACATATTTTTAATTTCTTCTATCGTCTCTACTACATTCATCGACTCGCCATTATCAATCGATACAATACTTCCAGTTTCAGAATGTAATACAAGTTTTATACTATCTACGTCTATTAGTACAGGGCAAGATGCCTTTGCTGAACATTTGTAATCATTAAAATAATAATGTAGTTCAATATACTTTTTCATACAATAATTATTTGTTGTCAAAAATATTTCCTTCTAATTCATAATCAGATAATCTCAATTCTTCACCTAAAGGAATTCTACCTAAAGTCCGACTTCTGAGATATAATAAGCAAAAAGCACCTATTCTCTCATCAAATACCACTTCACACAAGAATACCAAATATCTTATTAAGTCGTGTTCATAAATATCATTTCCTTCATGTCTCATTACGAATTGGCATACTGTTTCTGGTATTACTTTGTTATAGAATGTATCTCCGTTACCATCTCCAAATTGCCAGTATAGCCATTCACCAGTATTTACGTCTTTGCCTCTAAATTTAATCGGTCTCATGTTATTTTATCAATTTGAATTCATAACCAAATACATATAGGTTTTCCTCCCATGTACCATTGACGTAGACTTTATCTATGAGAGATGCAAAGGCTTGTCGAGGCTCATTAAAAATAAATTTCTTATTATTATATTCGTACCAATACCAAGGGAAATCTCTTGTTGCTTCGTTTATCCCCTCTTTTAAACAATCTTCATCTGATATATCTTGCAACTTTTGTATAAAAATATCGGTAATTTGTATTTGGTGAGGCATTAGTTCAGGTTTTACGAACATTTTATTAAGCCAACCTGCACCAGACGGGAACATACGAGGGTCACATTCATCATTATAAAATGAATGATAACACTGTGCTACAGCGACAACTTCACCAATTCGGTATTTAGGGATGTTCCACCCAGTGAAATTGCCTTCCTTATCTCTCCATCCGAACGCTCTGTCTAATTTAGATGTTATATTACCGTCGTCATCATACTCTTCTGGCTCAAAAACTGGAAATACAATTTCATAATTTTCATTTGGTATGTCATACTTACAAAGACGTCTTGTCATAGTCTTTTTGCCATTCAGGACTGCTTCAGTCAATCCAAATTTGTCATTGAACATTATCTTTTTCATAAATCGTATTTTACAGAGTTATTTTCAATCCAAACTTCAGAAGCGTTTGTCTTTCGCATTATAGCATCATGATAAACTTTATTTTCTTTGGATATTTTATTAAATTCAGCTTTGAGTTTGTTTAACTCCCTTTCTAACCGTAAAGCCTTTTGAAAGGATGATTCAGATTGTCTTCCCATAAATCTTGTTATCTCCATTTCTCTCATTGCGTCCAAATGGTCTATAAAGTCACTTGTTACTTTTTCTATTATTTCTATTGTCGCAGTAATCCCATGCTCTTGAAATATTTCCGCCATAGCGTCAACATCTTCAGCTCTCATAATTAATATCTTTTATTTTTAAATTCCACATAATAAGAAAATAGTTATCATAGATATTATTACAGCATAAGATAATAAGTATGTATTTTTAATCTTTAAGAGTTTGAGTCTTTCTTCTAAATTAATCACCCGTTTACTTAGTCCAATGCAATTCTTTTCAGTAATATTTTTATCCCTTAAACTTTTGGTGTATAGTCTCAAATTTTCGTTCATCCAATCTTTTATTTTGGGTTCGATATCATTTAATGCCCTATAAACATCATCTTTTTCCATACCTCTGATAAATCCAATAGGAGCTGTGAAATTCTTCGTATTTAAATATTGGATAAACTCAATTCTTACAGGAATTGCATTTTCTTCAATAAAAATGTGTTCAGCTTGTTTTTTAATTTCATCATCTGTCATTTTTGCTTTTTTGACCAGTTCGTCATAATCAAATCTATCTATTATGACTACATTTTCTATTTCTGCCATGTCTATTTATTTTTAAATTTGCTACAATACGGTCTAATCCCTACGGAACGGTATACATTTAAGATACAGCAAAACACCATGAAGTCTTTTGCTTCTCCAGCGTTTTTGCAATTTCTACAGTCGCACGATTTAGGAATTTCGTTCTTTTTCATTTAGTTCTATTTATCCCTTCAAGTCAGGTATTGGCATCCATAAATCATCTTCATTTACATAACAATCAAAATAAACATTACATTCTTCTACCCATATCTTATCTCTCTTTCTGTAAAACATTATCCTTGGGCTATAATTATAATTTTTGAGTCTTACTAAAACTTCTTCTCCTTCTGGAGGGAGTTGTTCACTAACTCTAATCCAAGGTGACTTATTCTCTTTTGTTCCCATAATTCATATCCTTTTTTGTAGTTTTTCAATTATTTTATTTTGGTATTCCACTAACTCCTCAAGTTCTTTTATATCGTTCTTTAAAGCTTTTAAAGTTCTATTGTATTCCTCTCTCTCGAATTCTGCAAAAGAGTAGCTCTTACATGTACAATCCTCTATATTCCCAGAAACAGCAACCGCCATGCATTCAGGAATCAATATTTTCTCCCCTTCTTCGGTATATATGTAATGGCACTTCATAAATTATCTATATTTTTACTGTGCATTAAATCGTATTTTTCTCTGAATTTCAGGTATAATTTTTCTTGTTTTGCAGTAAACGGCATAAAAGAATGATTCAACCAGCGACATATATAATATACTTTGTCATTTGAATAGTCCTTATTATCCGAGGTAATTATCCAGTCTATTTTGACTCCATTTTGTTTTGCTTTTTCTCTTGCATATATGAAACAATCAACAAGTTTAGAGTATCTCATTAGTCCGATATAGTTGCTATTTAGGTTTGCTTTTGGACATACTATACATCCGACTCTTTTTTTCGTCTTGTACTCTGGATTTATTGGAAGATTATATTTATGTATGTAATCCCAAATATCAGAGTCCGGCCAATCGATTATCGGTTTTAGTTGTATAATACTTGCAGTTCCTTCGGATTGACAATGTTCCTCAAAATAATCATCTATAAGGTTCTTATTCCTTTTTAGTAGTGTTTTGTTCTTTATTTCAAATACTGTTCGTTCTCTCCTTTTCAAACTTTCATATTTTCTAACTCCGACGATTGAACATTCATCTACATATCTCCTGTTATGTTTGTAGTCAGTACAACAATATGCTGACTGAACGGTCGGTAATAGTCCCCCATGATTCCGCCAAATATTTTCAATAAATCCGTATTTATAGTCTCTACGCCTTATCACATCTGGATAATTTTCTTTGATAAACTTTAAAGTGATATTGCTTTCAAAAGAGTGATTGAAGTAAGATTTGAATTCAATCCCGCTTCGTTTGCATAGGTCATAGCATACCTGACTGTCTTTCCCTCCTGAAAATCCTAATCTTACTTCAAATCCCATTGCCTTTGCAATTTTTGAGAACTTCTGTATTCTCTCGATTGCCGTTTGCTCTATTTCTTCTGCAAATAAGTTCATTATATAAGTTTTTTATGTTTTAATCTTTTGATTGCGTCTTTCCTTGAATAAGCCATTATCTTATGACCTTTTACATTAAATTCTCTCTCTTCTCTGTGAGGGATTCTTATTTTCTGAACGTCAGAAAATTTCATTCTGACTTTTGGTGTATTAAGCATAAATAATGTTTTCATACGAGTTGTTTTAATAAATTATCTAATCCTCTACCGTCTTGAATAGATTTCCCCGTTGCCCATCCTGAATAAGGGAAATATTTTACATTGATTCAAGAATTTTTTTATAGTATGATAATTTATCTTTTATTGTATCAAGTAAAATCGGCTTTAAAACTTCAAAATCTACGGATACCTGACGAAGAGGATTTTTTATATAAAATTGGCAGTTTGAAAATCCTTTTCTGCTAAATACGTATTCCAACATTTCAAGTTCATTAATTATTCTATCTAATTCCTTTATTTTTTTTATTTTTTTTCTGTCCATATATTTAGTTTTTAGTTTCTATAATTACATATTCATCATCTCCGCAATCTTCAGGGAACATCCCGAATTTTGGGAAATCTTCTGGATAGGCTAACCGACAAAGTGGGCAAGAAAACGCATAACATGCTCCTTGGAACTTCACTCCGCATAGGTCTATATATTCTGAAAAAAGTAACCGTCTCGCTTTTTTAATAAACTTCTTTGAAAGTCTCCTATTACACTTTATATTCCTTTTTGTAAGCCCTTTTGCAACTATTAATTCTGCATCAGAAAGATTAATTTGTTTCCCATTATAGGTATATACGCCATCATAACAACGAGGATGATTGCACCCATATCCATTGTTTATAATGGTAGCAGATGTGAAATATCCACATTTACTACTCAAAGTATTTATATCTATAAGTTCTTCTTTAATTTCTTGTGACATTTCAGAATAGTTTTTGCTGTGTTAATACTCCGCTTTTCGTTTGAATAATTCCTAAGCATTCGTTTTCAAATCTTTCATTTTCAGCTTCATAATATTCTTTATCTATTTCGCATCCTACAAAGTCAAACCCTAACTTATAGGCTGCAATCCTGCTACTCCCAGAGCCTAAGTGGCTGTCGAATATTTTGTCTCCTTTTTTTGCGAATGTTTTTAATAAATAGGCATATAAATCAACCGGCTTTTGCGTAGGGTGTATTCTAAGTTTGTCATTCTTACCACCAACAACCCCGATTCTCACTATTTTTGCAGGATAATCGAAAGACGTCCAAGCCAACTCAACTTGTGAAAAATTTTCCCACGGTTGTTTTTTATCCCAAACTACGATACATCTCGACGGAGGTAATTTAAAATAATTTCCGCCCCAAATGATTTGGTTTTTGCTTACCCTAAATAATTCTTTGAAATATCTATGAGAAGGCGTCTTATAGTCCCATTTTATAGGCATTTTCTGTAAGGAAATATTTTTTAATTTACCTCCTCCAGAGTTCAGGCGTTCTTTCCTTAATCTTTCTGCCGTACTTATATACCCTCTATTCCCTCCCATGTTCATATTAGGTGAATTTATTCCGTAGGGTGGGTCTACAATTGCGAGTTCAAAATATTTGTCAGGAACATTTTTCATGTATTTTAGACAATCAATATTGAATACTTCACTTATTGGCATATTTTTCAAATAAATTATCTATTTCTAAATTTACTCTATCTGCAAATTCCCCAAATGATTCTGAAAATTCATCATCATTCAAATCATCTACAATTTTAACTACTCTTTCCGCGTAAAAGCGAGCTTTTGATAAGTCTTTCATTAATACCAAATTAGAAGATGAATCTACTTGTTGTATTATGTTCGTAAGCTCAATTGCAGCCTGAGAAAGCAAATCAGCGAAAAGAGGTATTTTTTTACAAACATACACCGCTTTTTCTTTCTGTTCCTTAGTCATGTCCCCGAACAAATCCTTAACTGGTATCAATTCATATTTATTCAAGTTGTCAAGTTGCGTTTTTATTTGAGTTACTTTTACATAGTCTCTTTTTTGTAACGCTTTATTCATCTTTTCAAGTAAAATATCTTTCTCGCTTTTCATCTCATCTGGTTTTTAGTGTGTAATAATCAGTTAATAATTTCCTGCAAGCATTGTACACAATTACAGCTTCTTTTGTAGTATTGTTAGCCATTATCAGCTTTTGTATTTCGTTTTTATTTTCGTTTTCTACGGCTATTGTAGCTTCAGAAACATATCTTAAATAAGTCTCTGCCCGCACTTTGTTTTTGCTTATCAGATACTTAACCACTGGCAAACATGGTAACCCAATAGGCAATCTTTTTGTTTGTTTGAATTCATTGAAAGCATTCCTTTCAAAATCCGACAGCTGTTCAATTGAAAAATCTTTAGAATGGACTTCCAATTGTTTTACATTCCCGTATTTTTCGATTATCGCCTGCGAGCGATTTACGTGCGATTTAAAGGCTTTTAAAAATTGGATGATAGTTTGTACCGACATACGATAGAAAACCCCAAATTCGCCAGATAAACCATAAATTATCGCTATGTCGCACTCCTTTATGGTTAGGGCTTTGCATTCCGCCTCTAAAAATGTTGCGACATCTTTTGTCGTGACCTCGATTAATTCGTCCGTCGTTTCTTGATTTACCCTTAAAAAAGCCTTTTTTACTATGTCCATAGAAAACAAAAACAGTTCGTTTTTATTTAATTCGCTTATTTTCGGGTAATTTTGAGCTTCTTTTATTTGCTGTATGTCCATGATACAACCTCCTATTTTTCGTCTTTTTTGTTAAACATCATTCCAAATAACGAATCGTCTTTCCCCTCTTGTATATCCTGCATAATTTTAAAAGCGACTCTTTGCGTTTGCTCTTCCATTGTCTCCTTTTTTGCAAATCCGCGCGCCCCCCCTGCTAAATTTTTCGGATAAAAAACGCGGTTCGTTTGAATTTTAAGAGCTTTTGCCAATGTTGTTTTCCAGTTTATTTTTTTTGTTTTCGATTTCTTTTTGTTTTCCCAACCTTCAGTAGTACCCCAGAAGTTTTCGATAGCGCATTCAATTGTTTTTATTATGTTCAATTCAGGGGGGTTGAATTCTTTTTGTTTTTCCATCCATTCTGCATCACATAGTATTTTATCTACTTCCTCTCTTAATTCAGACAAATAGACATTAAAATCTTTTCTCCAATCTTTTTCTTTTTCCTCTTCTTTTTTAGAGATAAGAAATATATCGTTATTATCTGTAGAATTATATTTAGATATATTTTTTATCTCTTTTTTCTCAATAATATTATTCTGTTTATTATCTGTAGAATTATCTGTAAGAATAATATTATTTTCTTTCTTATTATCATTATCCTTTATATTATCATTATCGGGTTTTTTTGGGTTTTTAAAAAACCCAGATTTTCCCACTGGGTTATTTTGGGTTTCTAAAAAACCCACTGGGTTATTTTGGGTTTCTAAAAAACCCACTGGGTTATTTTGGGTTTTTTGTGAATCAGAAAAAGCATTTGCTTTTTTTGCTTTCGTTTGCTTTTCATAAAAAGCATTTGTTTCTTCTGTTTTTTGAGGTCTGCCCCCATTTTTCCCATTTAATTTATTTCTTTCTACAATAGATAAGTATTTTTCATAATCTCTGTCAAATTGCGCTTTAAACGGCTTAAAAGCAACCCTTATCAGTGTATTATCAATTTCTGATAAGTCAAAAGACATACCATCATGTTTCAATCGTTGATACTTGATAATTGTTTTAATCAGTTCGCCCGCTTCCTGATTATTTAAATCATCAAAAACGTCTAAAGAATCTAAATGTAGGATAAATGATTTTTTTTGCATGGTCGTGTAGAAAAATAAAAGAGGTTCATTTTTAGCTACGACCCTAAAAACAAACCTCTTTACGGTAATATACCGTGAATATCTTCTTTGTTGGTCGTAGTCAACACTACAAATATACAATTATTTTTTTAATTTCTTTATTCTTTTAAGCCTTTTTCTTGCCAAATCATATTTAGTTACCTCTTTATCTATCTTTTTTAATTTTTCTAATTTCCGTATGTTGTTTTCATTGTTTGCCATAGAAAATCCAAATATTAATATTGATGTTGCCGGAAATAACCTATAAAATTTCTTGCAAAACTCTACGCCTATATATGGGACTATATATATACCTAAGAGTAGAACAGCGAAATATAACAATATTAAAACGACTAAATAAATTATTATTTTTGTTAGTATCATAATTTTAAGATTTTAAGTAATTTACCCTTTGATTCTTTTTTAACAGCTTCATATATTATCGGAAATTCCGATTTTAGTTTTTCTGTATCTACTGTGTTTCTTGTATAGTCTTTTATTGTTGCGACACTTACTCCTTCGCATACTATTTCATTACAATTGTCAAAAAGTAATGCTATTTTGTTTTCTAAATCTTCTTTTTCTTTTTCGAGTGTTTTTATTTTGTTTTTTACTTCGTTATAATCCTTGATTAATTCCATGTATTCAGGAGAAATGTTTAAAGATATTGTTTCAGAGGTATTTGTAATATTAAAAATATCCTCTTTGTTAATTGGAGCGGGCGGAATTCCTTTAAGTATGTGGTTCTCTGTGAATTCTTTGGCCCCATTTAAAAGATACTCAAATAAATCTTTGTCAAAATCAAACATTCTCCATTTCAGTTGCTTTTGTCCATCATATACGACTAACATTCCAGCATCATATTCCCCAACCCCCATGTTCCAAACTAATTGCATATACCACGAATTAGGGAAAGTTTTGGGGTCATTTAAATCTACAGTACGTAATGTGTCCTTTATTTCAACGACAATACGGGTTTCCCTTCGGAATTTAAACAATTCCCTATCCGGTGAAGCAATTATATAAGGCGGGTAATTATCGTTGCTTAAAACGAAGTATTTTGCGCTCTCTTTTATTACCCTCTCCGTAGACTCTGTTTCAAAAAGAGCGGCTATAGCGTTTTCCATTGCTTGCCCCCTTTGGGTATTATAATTAATTTCATTTTCCATTGCTTGCCCCCTTTGGTAGTCATTATACCAGTCTAAAGGCGTTTTGTATTCATCATGACCAGTTATTACCGCTATATCATGTCCTCCAATAAAATAATCACTTTTCCGGTAATTGTGCCACTCTTCGTAATTCCTAAACACTTTTCTATCTATCATATTGCCAAAATTTTACAGTTGAATAATAATATACATTCCCGTCTACTCCGAAAACAAATGGTATGCTTTCCGGATGGAACACCCCTATTTTAACATCTCCACTTTCTAAAATAATTCTTATCCTTTCATGTGAAGGAGGGAAAAACCTTGAATTCGTCCATTTCATCGAAAAATTTAACCCTTTTCCTTTACTCATTTGTCCCGTCTAAATATTCTAAATCTGTTAAATTTTCGTTTGTCGGGGTCGAACAATCATATTTTATTGCGTTTTCTATGCTTTCAGTTTTCGGCCCGTATAAATTAAGTAGGCTTTTTGCAACCGTTTTATTTGCCATCATCTCAAAATCTGTCACCCATAATCCGTTTTTGTTTCTATATGATTGAGAATACCTTTGCGCATGTGCTTTTATTTCCTCGACTGTCATATATTTAAAATACTCTCCGCCTGAAAGATATTTTATATATGCAATATTCCCGATATAAGCCCGGTTTTTTCTCTCTATATAGCCATCATAATCATATTTCTTCAATATTATTTCACCTTTGAACGGGTCTATACCTTCAATATCACCCTCGCGAACCTCTGATACATTTATTCTCTCTAATTTTTGCGTTCTATTAGCTAATTCAATGAATCCACGATACATTATTTGCGCTTGTGCGTTGTCCTTGTAAGGGACGATGCACGATTGCCCAAGAGCCGGAACCAATGATAAGCCAGTAGTTGCAATAGCTAATCCGCATAAAATTACGCTGTTCGGGTTGCAAAATTTTAATTTGGAATTGTACGAAGCTTGCAAAATGTTTTCTACGAACGCCCGCCCCTTTGATTCTCCTAAAATTTGGCAAAACCGCTCTAAATTGTTTGAGTTAAGGGCTAATTTCTTTATGTCTTTGTAGTAGTTCACTGTCTGTACAGTCGCTACGTTGTTTTTTATTTGTTTATTTATGTCCATGACTATTTAATTAAATATGACTATACTATCATTTAAAAATACCTCTACAGTGTCAGGGTAATTAATAATTTCTTTTGTTTTTTGTTCTTCCAGTATTTGCGTATCCAGCATTCCGCCAATTAGAATTAGCAGAAATAATATAAGCCCGCAAATTGCGTTTAATTTGTCTTTTTTAGTTGTCATAATAATATCCTTTTGAATAAATGTTGTACCCGTCTTTTATATTGATAAAATCATTTATCATTTTTAATGCAATATCCTTTGCCTCTTTTTCGTCTCCTACATACTTTGGCGAGAATTCCCACGTTTTTATGTAGCCTTTAATATCGATAGCTATTCCGTTATCAATTGTAATTTCTGAATAAAAATTGCACAATTTGTCAATGATTATTATTTCATCATTCAAAATGCATACTTCGTCGGTTCCTACTTCCATATTGAAGTAATTAAAAATGAAGTAGGACGCTATTTGCCTATAAAGCAACTCTATATTAATTAGTCCTATCATTTCATTATGTTATTTAGTGATTTACACCCTATTATTTCGTTTTTCATCTCATCTACTTTTTTATCGTAGTCTCTTTCTCCTGAATTAGTATAAATGTAGCTAATTATTTTGTCCTCCTTTTTTATTAATAATGTTATTGAAGGGTATATATATAACCTATTCGCAAATCTTTTTAAAGTGTTATTTATTTCAAAATTGAAATAATATTTGTCACTTTCTGAAGCATCTGGCAACATCTCTAATATTTCCTTTGCATCCTTAAGAATGTCTTTTTTTCTCATATTATATCAAATTTAAATGTTACGTCCTGACCCATATATAAATAGTCCTTTATTTCAAAAGGGTACATTTCCCCTCTTCCGCCTTCAGCCGTAAAACATGTATAGGTATGGTTATCTTTTTCGTAAAAATTATTGAAATAACATTTTTTTGATAATAAAAACGGATGATAGGTACCTATGTTTAACTCATATTCACAAAAAGCAAATTTAAGTAGCTCTTTTTCAAAATCTTTATCCAACCTAATTTTGTGCCCCTTCAGACATTCTACCATTTTAGGGTTAATGTGCGTTAATCTAATGTCGGTTAAATCAACATAATAGTCGGAATCTTCTCCGTTCTTTTGTATTCTGCTTGTTTCTACAAAAACAAATTCATCTCCATTTTTCCCGACATCTATTATTTTGTATTTGCCAGTAGCTTTATTCTTGCATGCTATGACCCTGTTAACTGTACCTTTAATTAAATCAACGTCCTTTAAAGAGCTGATTATTTTATAGATTTCGTCCTTCTGTCTAAACGAACCGTGTAAATCGTTTAGCTCTTTTAATCTTATTTTTTGTAACATAATCTTTTTTTTTATCCAACAATACTTATTGTATCACTATGTGTGTAAGCTATTCCGTTGATATGATAATATGGTTCGTACATACTTACCCCGAATTCGTGTAGCCCTTTAAATATGATATCTTTATTTGTCGCTTTAGAAATTGCGTTTTTTTCTCTCCATTCACATAAGCGCCGATTATCTATCCTTTTTAACCATTTCAATTCCTTTTCCGCGTCTTCCCCGTTTAATTTTATATCATAGTTACATAACTCTTTTGAAACGTCGATTTTTAATGTTTCACTTTCCCTAATCAAATAATTTATTTGTCTATAGGTTATCTCGCCTTTTGATATAATAGTATTTAATATATTATTTAGTGCTTCCATATTCTTTTATTTATTATAGTATTTAAACATTCCAGTATATTATATATATACCTCCTTTTGTCCCTTCGTGGATGTATTCTAACCGACATCTCTTACCACTCCAGTAAATACCGCTATTATCCGGTGTTATCCAATATGTTTTGCCGTGTACTTTATACTCAAAACATTCTTCGCTCCTATATGTACCTTTTATCTCTTTCATTTTTCACTAATTTATTTTCAAATGATAATTATTTTTACTTTTATTTAGAAGTTCCAATAAATTAAATATTCTCCGCCCCTTGGTCCTATGTGTGTGTGCTCAAGTCTATTTCTTTTCTTATTCCAATACAATTCGCCTTGTACCCAATACTTTTTACCGTTTACTTCGTATTCAAAGTAATTATTGTCCCTATAAGTGCCTTTTATTGTCTTCATAGCTGTATTTTTTTATTGTTTAAATATATGTCCGCCTATTTCCCAAAAATCATATATTAGGTTTCTTTCGTATAAAGAGTAGTCTATATAATACTTAATGTCGGGCGGGCAATCAGGGTATTGTGCATCAAACATCTCCTCTACAAAATCATCTATATTTTCATAATACCCCATATATGCATCTTTAGCCCTATTTATTAAGTCTAATATGTCAGACCCTAATAATTTGTAGTGATAATTATCCAGCCAGTAGAAAAAGGCTTCTTTGAAATCTTCGTCGTATTCTTTTGTACAAAAGTAGTTACACAAATCTATGAGTTCATTTGGCAATTTGTCTGTTAATTGTAGTTCCTCCGGAATGTCTTCAAATTCTACTATCTCGTAATAATCCGCTCCGGTTGCCTTTAATAATTCAACCATTTCTTTCTCGAATTCGTTAGGGTGGAAGTATGATAGTACTTCAACCCACTCGCTTTTTATTACTTCGTTCGTCTCGTTTTTGCGGAATTCTACGCGTATTCTCGCGTCTTCTACGTTTATTCTTTCCATAATGATAATGTTTTTAGTGTTAGTATTCGTTTTCTTATTCCCTTTTCTGTATTACAAATATATAAAACTTCTTGAAATTACACAACATTTTTCTCGGAAAAATGTATTATATCTCATATGTTTTAACTATATATTAACATATTGAATACTATGTTTACATATTGAGCTGTCATTATAGCGAGTAGCCTTTTTACTCCTTGGCTTTCCTTAGTACCCTAACATGATAACCCCACCTATTTTGGGGGGGGGGGCTATTATCCATTTTTCTTGTTAACCTATCTTGTGTTTTTCTTTAGAAAAAAAAGAAAGGAAATAACTACATGCATAGACTATATATTATATATATTATTACTATATATGAATTGTATATATATACATATAGATAATACATTCATAACGCGTACATGTGTGCGCGCGTAGTTCTGTGTGCTAAGTCAATGAAACACAAAGCGTTACAGAGGTGAAAATGTTAATATTTCATTTGGAATTAAGTTAAAACAATACAGGAATGTTAACGGTATTGTTTCACATGAAACAGAGGAGAGAGCGGGGCGACTGATGAAGGAGAAGGAATAACGGAACCGGAAACAAGACGACAGAAAGCAAAGCGGAGATGAAGCATGAGAGATGGCGTGGAAAGGAAGCGGGGAATCTCTTTGGGAATCGGAATCACATAAGGTGTTGCATTGGTTAGCTCCGAAGCGAGGGGCACAGCCCCGAGCGAGGTTATTACTTCCTTTGTTTTGTTTTTGAGTCAGGGGTAAACAGGGGGTGGGGGTCGGGCTTTATTAATGAATTTGAAAATTCGGCAAAAGGTATTATATTTGTAAAAAAGTGATATGGGCACAGCGATAGACATAATCAAGGAAAAAGAAGAGCGGGCACTACGCAGGCAAACAATAGAAGAGAGAGGAGAATTAAAGAAGTACGAAGTAGACACGAAAGTACGGGAAGAGTTCAGTGCTACGTTTGGGAAGACGGTAGCTTTTTTGGACATGATAGGGGTACGGGAGAAGTTGGAGGAGATATTAGGTGATATAGAGGTAGCGGACAGTCCAGCAACGATAAGCAAGTTAAAGGGGAAGTTAGATGTAATCATGAAGTACGTAAATGTGTTTAAGGCAGCGAGTGACAGCATCAACCGGACGGAGAAGACGATAATCAAGGAGCGGAAAGTAGGGGAAGAAGGAGAAAATAGTATTGGGATAGGGAATATAGAAGTAATAGAGAAGATAGACTATGATACTATTGCCGGAGCGGTTAAACGATAAGCAGATAGAGTTATACAATTTGTTGAATGAGGACAAATATGTAGAATATTTGTTTTACGGTTCGAGCAGGGCTGGTAAGACATTTTTGATATTTGCATGGTTTGTGACGCAGTGTATAAGATACGGGGCTAACTGTCTGATAATCCGAAATACGTTCACATCTTTAAACAATGGTATGTTGATGCAGACGGTACCGGCGGTATTGAATTCTATGGCGAGGCGTTGGGGGTACAGTGATTACAAGAAAGTGATGATAGGCGGGGAGAGGTTTGCGAGATATGTAAACAAGGATGACAGTTTGGTGTTCTACAATGGTTCGTACATTAAGTTTGGGAGTTTGCGAGGGAGTTCGGACAGTGAGTCGAAATATGATTCGATATTAAGTACGGAGTGGGGGCATATATTTTTGGATGAGATAAGCGAGATAAGTTGGCAGCCGGTAAGTAAGTTATTAACTCGGTTGGCGCAGAAGTTGCCGGTAAAGAACAAGATGTTGTATGCGTTGAATCCGTGCAGTAAGAATCATTGGAGTTACAAGAGGTTTTTTTTGCAGGAGGACTACGATACTGGGTTGAAGTTAGACCCAGCCATACAGGCGATGTTATACAAGAAGCATTTCAGTGTAGAGGACAACAAGGAGAACGTATCGGCAAGTTATATGCTTACGATGAAGAGTTTGTCGAAGATAGACAAGCGGAGGTTTTTGGACGGGGAGTATTACGATGAGATGGAAGGCGAGATATTCCATCATATACCATGGGGGGTAATGCCAGAAGAAGAATCGTTTGTACGTTATATAATCTACGTAGACCCGTCAGCAAAGGAGAGTGTAAAGAACGATTACAAGGCATGCGTATTGTTGGGTTTGACGAAAGACAAGATATGGTTGGTGGACGTGTATGCAGTACAGGGGAGCACTTACGAGATGTTGGAAGGCATATATAGCTTATACGTAAAATGTCCGATAACGCCACGTTTATACATTGAAAAAAAGCAAGTTCCGTTGGATTTCAACAAAACATTGCTTAACTTTCAGGCGCAAAAGGGGTGGATATGTCCGATAGAGTGGGACACGCGCAATCACGGGAACAAGTTTTATAACATTGAGTCCACTTTAGACCCTTTGTTCAAGAATGGGGGGATAATGTTCAACGACAAGATGAAGAACACTCCTATGGGAGAGATTACGGTGCAGCAGTTTTTGGAATTCTCGAGGAAAGAGAGTCCGTTAAAGAAAGACGACATACCGGATGCAGTAGCTAAAGGAGTTTCGTTAATGGGGAGGAATCTGAAGATAGTTAATCCAGCCCAGAAGAAGACGAAAATGTTTATAGCGATAGGAGGTAAATTAAAGTCCTTATAATATGATAGAGATAAAAGATTTATACCAGTGGATTCAGCCCAACACATGTGAAGAGATAATAGGCATGAATCCGACAGCGTTGGAAGACGCCTATGTTTCCGCTATAGGCTATTTGGCTGGGGAGATAGGGAATATATACGATTTGGAGGAAATGTTGCCGGTAATGAAAGACACTCATCCTGATTTGTTCTTTATGGTAAGGGTATTGACAGCCTCTGCATTCATGGGTTCCACTTTCGCGTGGAGCACGGTATTTACGAACCAGTACAATAGCGTAATGTCCACTATACACAGGATGAAGTCTGGGACTTCCCGCATGACAGGTGCGGTAAACAAGCCGGAGCCGAACGCGATAGGGAGAATAGTAACGAATATAAACGATTATATAGGATAATATGACAATCTGGAAAACCCCTGATATAAATCCTTATTACATACCTAAGTCAGTAGGTACTGGTAGGGTAAAGTCGAGATATTTAATCAACTATTATGAGACTCCGTATACAGCCAAATATTGGCGTGATGCGATAGACAGAGCTATAAATTACAGTGATTTGTACTACTATGGCGTTTTGCAGTCGTGGGCTATACAGTCGAGTCCTTTTTTGGTGTCCTTATTGGACAAAAGATATGTGCCCGCTCAGAAAAACTTCTATGCTTTCGCGAAATACGGGGATATGAGCCGGATAGACGACAAATTTTCCCAATATTTTACGCAGACCAACATTTTCAAGCAGCTAATCTGCCGTGCTCCTTTGAACGCAAAGATTAGGGGAGTGGCAGGCAAGCAGATAGACATAGAAAAGGATATTGTTACTGATTTCCCGATGAGGAATATAGACATGTTCAACAGGGCTATACGTTATATGACCTTTGACATAGAGAGCGTAGCCAAGTTCGATGATTACGACAACATGTTCTATTTCGAGGCTTCCCCAGAAGAAGATTACAAGTTGGGGCTTATGCAGGAAATTACAAGGGCAATAATCGAAATAATCAATTCTTACCGGAATTGGGGGATACTTACAGGGAGATATTCATATCCACGCTATACGATAGGATATCAGGCGCAGAATGAAGAAGCCCAACAGATAGCCGTCGAATATGCCGGTCTCATTAATGACCCCACTGCAACTCCGGTAGTTCCCTTTGAAGTGAACGAATTGTCCACGAATAAGGAGAGGAAATACCAAGTAGAGATAAATTCCGTCAATACGGAAGCCCCAAGCGAAGCGTTCAGGTCGCATAAGGAATTGGTAGACAAATGGGAAAGCGAGCTTATGCAGCTGATAACCGGAAGTACGTTAATCGGGAATACCGAAAAGAACACGAATTCCGAGCAATTGGCGGAAATTCACATGCAATTGTATAAAAATATCCTTGATGAGGACAATAAGGACATTTTGAGGGTTACAAATACCCAGACAATGCCGAAATTGGCGAGATTGATAAAGAACAAGGATTTGACCGATTATCAGGTAGTAATTATCCCTGACAAGAGCATTTCGGTGAAGCATTTTATCAAGATTACGGACACATTGAGCAAGCAAGGATTGAGGATTTCCGAACAATTCCTGCAAAAAGTGGGGTTGGATGAAGGAGATATCGACAAAAAAGTCACCAATAAGTCATGGATTACCAACACAGTAGACAAGATAAAGAGCATTTTTACCCCTAAAAGCAAGAAAGATGGCGGATACGATGCAGGATATGATAAACAAGCTAAGAAGCCTTAGGAATTGTGTAAGGAATGAGATGCCTAAGGCGATATCGGAAAGCATGTTGAAAGAAACGAAGCAGAATTTCCAGAAAGAGGCATATACTAACGACGGAGGGGCACAGAAATGGAAAGAGCGTATGTATGACGTGCACAATACGCCTATCGGTGTAAAGTTGCCTTATCCAAAACTACGAAGGACGGGAAGGCTGTACAATTCTATCAAGAAAATAACCAATGTACCCTATACAGCGGGGCTTAAAACAAGTGTCCCGTATGCACAATTGCAGAATGAAGGAGGAAAGGCGCAAAAAAGGTGGGTTCAGCCTGCATATAAAATAAACAGGAGACCTCCCAAAATTCCAGCCCGTCAATTTATGGGAGTAGGAGCAAGGACTTATAGGCTTGCACATATGGCTATTTTGGCGGTTTGGAATAAAAATTTCAATAAATAGTTGATTGATAACGAAAAACTTAATATTTTAGCGAAAAATAGGGCATATGATAGGGTTATTAACTAAGAAATTGATTGATTTTTTCAGGCAAACAGATATTGTCATAGAGCATCATATCCCCGTATTGACGTCTAATGTATCAGACGGAAGGACAGTAGTAAACACGACATTGCCGGCTATTGTAGTAACCGTAGATTCAGCCCCTAACAATATGGTTTATATTGGCGGTCTGATAAGGGACAACATCAATATAGACATTGTAGTAATGGACAGGCTGGTAAATTATACCCTATCAGGAGAAACGGATATATACCAATGGAGGCGGAATCTCGCGTATAAGCTTAGGACAGAGCTTTTTACGGAGAGGGCGTCCGAATTTTTCAAGGATATACTTCAAGGGAACAACTTTTTGCCTATGTATCGTGGCATGAATAACTTTATCAAGCAGGGATACAAGGAAG
>ERZ773143.1582-NODE-1582-length-19561-cov-3.896596_pt1 | contig 19561 bp, 12 predicted proteins | sample MGYA00580852_ERZ773143 | MGnify/ENA primary metagenome ERZ773143 (study PRJEB29015, sample SAMEA2737853) | human gut metagenome | biome: human gut; feature: human-associated habitat; material: faeces | place: China | collected 2012 ... | reverse complement strand
GTAGAGAACACAACAAGTGCAGAATCTGCAATCCGTGATACAGATATGGCTACAGAGATGGTTAAGTACTCTAACGCTAATATCCTTTCACAGGCAGGTCAGTCTATGTTAGCACAGGCTAACCAGTCCAACCAGGGTGTACTTTCCCTTTTAGGCTAATAGGTAGCTAAAGTAAGAATAGTAAGATATTGTGATAGCGAAGTGAGATAAACGTAAAGGAGAAAATGGTATTTACTGTTTTCTCCTTTTTGCTGTTTTCAGCATGAAAAAAGAAAAGATGAAATTGTATATAAAACACATACAATTAACAGATAATATGCTATAATGAATCATATCTATTATGATAAATCAGGGGAATTCAGATGACTAAATTACCAGTTTCGGTATGTATCATAGCGAAGAACGAAGAGAAATATATAGAAGAATGCCTGAAGCGTCTACAGCCATATGGCTTTGAGATTGTAGTGACAGATACCGGTTCACAGGACAGAACCGTAGAGATCGCTCACCAATATGCCTCTAAGGTCTTGAATTATGACTGGATAAATGACTTTAGTGCTGCCAGAAATTTCTGTGCAGCTCATGCTTCTCATGACTGGATCATTGTATTGGATTGTGATGAATATGTTTCAAATGTGGATATGGATACACTGAGCCTTTTTATGGAGAAGGTTCCAGACTACACAGGAGTTCTTAGATTGAAGAATCTGGTGAATAAAGAGGATGGTACGCAGGGCTATAGTGTCGATGATGTAATAAGGATGTATGACCGGAGACTGTATCATTATGAGAACCCGGTTCACGAGCAGATATGCCCGATAGATGCCAGAAAGCAGACACAGCAGATGAAGACCTTCCTTATGCCTGTGGAGGTTGTTCATCATGGGTATGCGCTTTCAGAAGAAGAGATGGAGAAGAAACAGAAGCGTAATTTGGCTATTTTATATCAGGCATTGGATAAGAATCCAGAAGATGCATACCTGTGTTTCCAGATTGGGCAGTCAGAATTTATCCTGCATCATTATGAAAAAGCAGTGACTTATTATGAGCGTGGCATGGAGCTTGCACCACCACTTGATGCACCTTATATGCAGATTATGGTTATGTCACTTGCAAGAGCATATATAGAATTGGATAAAAGACAGGAAGCGCTGGAGCTGATGAACCAATATGAGAAGGATTACCGGACAGCCAAGTATACGTTTACGCATGCGTCTATTTATATGGACAATGAACAACCACTTAAAGCACTCTTATTATATGTGAAAACAACAATGCTTCCAGACGTGGATACTCTTGGTGAAGGGCTGACTAATTGTTATGGGAATATCATTGCATTGTATCGTGATATGGGAGATGAAAAGATGGCAGCATTGTTCCAGAATAAATATGAAGAATGCCTGAAGGAGAGAGACAGGGTTTTAAACAGTTAGCAACAACCTTTAGCACGGATGCGAGGAGAAGGCGAATATGATAATACGGCATAATCTATCCGCTGGGAACACGGAACGTCAAATGGGGATAGTAAAAGGGACACAGGCACAGAGCATGCAGCGCCTGTCCAGTGGATATCGGATCAATCGGGCGGCGGATGATGCCGCAGGTTTGTCGATATCGGAGAAAATGAGAAAACAAATACGAGGATTAACAAGAGGGATAGCCAATACAGAGGATGGCATATCCCTATGTCAGGTTGGTGATGGGGCATTGGCTGAGGTTCATGACATGCTGCAGCGCATGAATGAACTGGCAGTAAAAGCTGCCAATGGAACGAACTCCGACAGTGACAGAGGGATGCTGCAGCAGGAGGTAGATTCCCTGCTGACTGAGATTGACAGAGTGGGTGAGACAACGCGGTTCAATGATCTGTATATTTTCAGAGATGAAAACAGTCAAAAGGCGATGAAGTCTGGTGCGGTTTCTCCTGTAGTAACAGGCTCGAAGCCTACAGCGACAGGGCGTTTCTTTCAATTATTGGGCAATCATGTATCTCATACAGGGTATATGCATGAGGAACTGAGAGAAACTATGGTTGATGATTCTACATCCTCACTGACCGGAAACGGCTTGTCTTTTCCCTTTGCAAGTGTACATGCAGATTTTAGTGTACTTGATGGCAGACTGGAGAATTTGACTGGTACACAGTTCTATGTGAACTGCTGCACAGATGATTGCCCGATGACTGTGAAATTTACAGACACCGTTGGAATTACTTCGACTACAGAAGAACGGTGGTATGACAGTAATAACTACATATCTTCCTTAAATATAGGAATGAAAAAGGCAGACGGAACGTATTTTGCCAAAGCAGATGAGTTTGTAGAATATATTGTAAACGAAATGAAAAAGCAGATGGCAGCAATTCCCCAACCATCAAATGAGCATGTTCAATTTGCTTATAAGGGTTCGACACTTTACATTTATGATGTGGATAATGCTAATTGGAATCCTGATGAAAAGGAATTGGCGTATTTCTGTGATTCTGATGATTTCCTGAAGCAGACAGTTCAAGTAAAGGGAACGAGTAATTATAGAGAGCCGGATGAGAAAAGCATCTGGATTCAGTCGGGGGCAGAGGCGGGAGACGGTATTATGCTGCATTTTGGCGCTGTGTCAACGGCATCCCTGGGAATCAGTACTGTTGATATGGGAACAGAAGAGGGTGCCACTGCAGCAATCGACCAGATATCTCTGGCCATTGAAAAGATATCCGCTAAACGCAGTCGAATCGGTGCCCAGCAGAACCGTCTTGAGCATACGGTTAAGAATGAGCAGAACATTGTCGAGAATACAACAGCGGCGGAGTCGCAGATCAGAGATACTGATATGGCGCAGGAGATGGTGCATTTTTCCGGCTTAAATATATTAGAGCAGGCAGTTACCTCCATGCTGGCGCAGGCCAATCAAAGTAACCAGAGCGTGCTGACGCTGTTGAACGCATAGATAATGCAATGATAAAAAACACTTAAACAATTCATAAAACATATAGCATAATCAGAGAATGGAATATCTGGAAGTCAGTGCAGCACAGGTGATTAAAGAAGTTACCAATACGAAATTTCAAATCCCGAAAGGAATGGAGGAAGTCAATATGTGTGAAGCAATAGAGGTGTTAATGAATCGAAGAGAGACCGAAGGCATCCGACAAGGGCTTGAACAGGGAATATCTCAAGGAATGGCACAGGGAATAACGCAAGGAATAACACAGGGGAAGCTGAGTCTTCTGAAAGATTTGGTAGATGACGGAACACTTACCATGGAAGTGGCAGCAGGGAAGGTGAATATGTCAGTAGAGGAATTTGAGGAATATATGAAAAAAGAATTATAAATCCTGAGACTTAGGGACTGATACACTATGTAGTGTGGCAGTCCCTATTATAATTCCACATATAAATATTCAATAAGATTTACATTTTACGTTTGAGTGATGTATACTTACATTGAATAAAAATTACGGAATCGTAAAAAATGTTCAATATAGGAGGCATACTGCATGAATGAGCTTCGGAAATTACCGATTGGAATAGAGAGCTTTGAAGAAATCAGAAGAGAAGACTTTTATTACGTAGACAAAACGCAGTTGATCGAACATCTTCTGAATCGTTGGGGAAAAGCGAATCTGTTTACCAGACCACGGCGTTTTGGCAAGTCCTTAAACATGAGTATGTTAAAGAGTTTTTTTGAAATTGGAACGGAACGGACTCTTTTTGATGGGCTGTATATTTCACAAAATCATGCATTATGTGAGAAATATATGGGGAAGTTCCCCGTGATATCGGTCAGTCTGAAAGGCATTAATGCGGATAATTTTGAGCTTGCATTAATGCAGCTGATACATGTAATCAATGAGTCGGCACGTAAAGTACAATTCCTTATGGATAGTGACAAATTGACGAAGATAGATAAAAACGCATATGAAGAGCTGCTTTTGGCAGATCTGGGGCAAACGACAGCGGAAGTTTCTCTGAATAGATTGACGGAGCTGTTGGAGAAACATTATGACCAAAAGGTAATTATATTAATTGATGAGTATGATGTGCCATTAGCAAAAGCAAATGAGAATGGCTATTATGATGAAATGGCACTCTTTATGCGTAATTTTCTTGAAAATGTTCTTAAAACTAATGAAAACTTAAAATTTGCTGTATTGACAGGATGCCTGAGGGTTGCAAAGGAAAGCATATTTACCGGATTAAATAATTTTAAAGTTTTTTCTATCACAGATGTGGATTTTGATGAAAATTTCGGCTTTTCAGAGCACGAAGTAAAGGAAATGCTGCAATATTATGGCTTGAGCAAACATAATGACACAGTAAAAGAATGGTATGACGGTTATCGTTTTGGAAATGTAGATGTGTATTGCCCGTGGGATGTTGTCAACTATTGTGATGCACACATTAATAATCCGGGTATGCCACCAAAGAATTACTGGCTGAATACCAGCGGAAATGATATTATTTACCATTTTATAGACGGTATGGGAGATAAAGGGCAGATTACCAGAACAGAGCTGGAACGCCTTGTTAATGGAAATACAGTCCAGAAAGAAATCTCGCAGGAATTGACTTATAAAGAATTATATGATTCTATAGATAATATTTGGAGTACTTTATTTATGACCGGTTATCTGACGCAGAGAGGAGAACCGGATGGTAACAGATATGAACTGGCAATTCCTAACAGAGAAATCCGTAATATTATCACAGAGCATATTTTGAAAAGGTTTCAGCAGAGTCTGTCACAGGATGGAACTATGCTGGAGAATTTTTGCAATGCATTGCAAAGTGGCAGAGCAGAAGAAGTGGAGAAACTTTTGACTGCATATATGAAGCGAACTGTCAGTGTCAGAGACACCTTTGTACAAAAGCCTGCAAAAGAGAATTTTTATCACGGTATGCTGTTAGGAATTCTGGGGTACAAAAATGACTGGCTGGTACGTTCTAACAGAGAAGCGGGAGACGGTTTTAGCGATATTATGATTCTGATTGATGATGCAGAAGAAGGAATTGTGATAGAAATAAAATATGCAGAAGAAGGAATGCTTGATAAAGAATGTGAAAAAGCACTTAAGCAGATTATTGATAAGAATTATACGCAGGAATTGGAAGAGGCAGGAGTAAAGAAAATTTTAAAATATGGAATTTCATGCAATAAAAAAGGCTGCAGAGTTCTATTGCAGGTTCAATAAGGTAACATAATTGTATATACAATTTCACAAATTATGTTGACAAATTCTGTAAATGATAGTATTCTGAATACATCGTAACAGAGAAATACAAGGTTGAATCAGGGATTCAATCAGCTTTGAAAAAGGGGAGGTCAGTATGCTCGTAACAAATCACATGGAAGTCAACAAGAAGCCGGAACAGAATTACAAGACAGCATTATCCAAGGAGGAACCCGGCACAAAGGTTCAGGAGCAGACTACTGCAAAGGCAGCAGACAAAGAGATTGAGGTAGCAATATCAGATGTAAACAGCAGAAAATCAGTATTATCAGACGATGAACTGAATGTTGCATTGGAGAATGTGCTTGCATCACAGAGCAATATTCTGGATGTAGATAAGGCAGATGATATGATTCGTGCAGCAAATCGCAGAATTTTGGAAAATGCTAACGATTCTGTATTGGCACAGGCTAATCAGTCTTCAGATGTAGTAAAAGAATTGTGTAAGTAATGTGTAAGTAAATAGAAACGAATATACAGAGGTCTATGGAGTGAATTTCATAGACCTTTTTTATGTAAATTTTTTATTTTAAACAAATTATTTAAAAATTATATGTTAATCTATAAAATTTCTGACAATTCAATCCGATATATTTACTGAAAACGCTATTGACATAAACCGATAGCATAATTAGTTTACAGTAATCATTCAGAGAAACCTATAAGTTAAGGGAACAGAGTAAAAATTGTGTCTGAAGGAAGACACGGTTAATCATGAAAGAAAAGGGGAGTATAAGAGAATGGTAGTACAACACAATCTTCAGGCTATGAACGCTAACAGAATGCTTGGCATTACGACCAAGGAGGCATCAGGCTCCACTGAGAAATTGTCAAGCGGTTATCGCATCAACAGAGCAGCGGATGACGCAGCAGGACTTGCAATTTCCGAGAAAATGAGAAAACAGATCAGAGGTCTTTCACAGGCTTCTTCCAATGCAGAGGATGGTATCTCCTGTGTACAGACAGCGGAAGGAGCGCTGGCTGAAGTACAGGATATGCTGCAGAGAATGAATGAACTGGCTGTACAGGCTGCCAACGGTACTAACTCTGCAACAGACCGTCAGTACATTCAGGATGAGTTTGATCAGTTGATCGAAGAAATTGACCGTGTTGCAGAGACTACGAAGTTCAATGAGACTTATCTGTTAAAAGGCGATGATGCCAAGCCGACCAAGAATATGTATATCACCAATTATTCTGTGACATATACAAAGAATGATCTGCCCAATAATATAAAAGGCATTGATTATAAAACAAACTATGTAGGTACCAATAATATCTATATAGTATCTTCATCTATTTACAGTACAAGCTCTAACATTTCTCTGACAGGTAATAAGATTCAGAACGGTGATGATATTACCAAGTATATGGAGAAAGTAAAGACAGGTAACACTAAGGATACAAACAAGGCAGGAGCTACTTTAAATACAACATCCTATGTTGCTTTTGTAAATGTTGAGCTGGATTCAGGTGTACAAAAAGGCTCAAACGGAAATGTAAATGGACATGGTAAAACCAATGTAACAAAGGATCTTTCTACTGATGGAACCACTTCTACAGTAAGAGCGAACAGAGATCTGTTCATCTATAATACTGCGAACAGCACAGTTACCAGGATTACAGAAGGAACAGATATGACAGAATATCTGAATACTGACAATACAATGAAGGATAAATATCGTTTGGTAGATGTTCTGTATGGTGATGAAAAGAAGGTAGATAGTAAAGCAGCAACCTCTACAAGAGTGCAAACTTCAATCACAAACAATCAGCCATTTGCATGGACAGATAATTACCTGGAGAGGGATGTTTCTTCCAAGCAGCTCTATGATGCAGATGGTCAGATTGTATCAGGTGTAGCTTTGAACAAGTTCTTTGATGAAAATGGTAACTATAAGGGTGGTCTGTATACAAGCGCACAGGCAAGAGCGATTGATGAAGTCTTTGCAAATGCAAATGATCCAAGAGCAAAACAGCTTAAAGATATTGGTGGTAATGTAACTGCCGCTACCATCAATGCCTACATCACCCAGTCTTCCACTCAGGTGGCAGCAGCTCTTGACGTAGAGCTTCATGCAGGTTCTGATTCTGATAGAAATAACAAAGTTCAGGTAGAGCTCTCTACCCTGACAGCAGCAGGCCTTGGTATAGATAAGCTTGCAAGCTACAATATCGGTATCGTGGATTCCACAGGTAACAATGCAACCGATGCCATTGACGTCATTGCAGATGCCATCAATATGGTATCCAGACAGCGTTCTGCATTAGGTGCTGTTCAGAACCGATTAGAGCACACTATCAAGAATCTGGATAATGTTGTAGAGAACACCACATCTGCTGAGTCCGCTATCCGCGACACAGATATGGCAGAGGAAATGGTAAAATACTCCAATTCCAACATTTTACAGCAGGCAGGACAGTCTATGCTTGCACAGGCTAATCAGGCTAATCAGGGAGTACTTAGTCTGTTACAGTAGTGCAGATCATAGAAGGTTATATATAGGGGAGATAGTTTTCATACGCGCCAGTCACCGCATCAGCGTGGCTGGCGTATTTTCATAACAGGGGGAGAAACTTATGGTAGTACAGCATAACCTTATGGCAATGAATGCCAATAGAATGTTGGGCATCACTACAAAGACAGTATCAGGCTCTACGGAGAAGCTTTCCAGTGGATATCAGATCAACCGTGCGGCTGATGATGCAGCAGGACTGGCTATTTCTGAGAAAATGCGTAAGCAGGTGCGAGGACTGACACAGTCAGCTTCCAATGCGGAAGATGGCATTTCCTGTGTGCAGACAGCGGAAGGAGCGCTGGCTGAAGTGCAGGACATGCTTCAGAGAATGAACGAATTGTGCGTGCAGGCAGCAAATGGCACCAATTCCACATCTGACCGTCAGTACATTCAGGATGAACTGGATCAGTTGGTGTCCGAAATTGACAGAATCGCTGAAACAACCAAGTTCAATGAGACTTTTTTGCTAAAAGGAGATCAGACCGGACCTACTACCAGCGTATATATTACAAATTATTCTACGACTTTTACGAAGAATACGATTCCGAATCTGAAGAATCCTACTACATACTGCATGAATTATGTTGGAACCAATAATATTTATGTAGTAGATAATAAGGTACTTAACTCCGGTCCAAGTATTGCATTTGGCGCTGATAAGCTAAGCAAGGGAGACGATATGACGAAGTATCTCTCCAAGAGCACTGTTGCTGATAATAAGGGAAAAGGTGTACTGAATACGAGCAGTTATGTGGCATTTATCAATGCCGAGCTGGATTCCAATACAACAGGAGGCAGTGACCTTTATGTAGATGGTTCTACCTCTGTGATAAAAGCCAAACAGGATCTGTATATTTACAATACAGCCAACAGTACCGTGACTCATATCACAAAGGACACGGATATGACGCAGTATCTGAGTGATAACAATACAATGCTTGATCAGTATCGTCTGGTGGATATCCTGGATGGTAAGCCTGGTACAAGCACCAGAGTAAGGCAACAGCTGCTTGGTGGTGATCCGTTCAAGTGGACTGATGAATATCTGGAGCGTGATGAGAGCATGCAGAAGCTCTATAATGCAGATGGACAGGAGATTTCTGGAATTGCACTGAATAATTATTTTGATAAAAACGGCAATTATACAGGCGGTCTTTATACGACTGCCCAGGCGAGAGTATCAGATGAGGTATTCAGCAGTACGTCTACTACTGTTTATAAAAATGCATTAGCCTATGCGCAGACCAAGGGTATGGAAGCGCCATCTACGATAGCTAAGTATATTACACAGTCGTCACAGCAGGTCGCAGAAGGTCTTACCTTCAATCTTCATGTAGGAGCACAGAGTGACCGCAGAAATAAGATATCAGCAACGATAGATACCCTGACGGCAGCAGGCATCGGCATTGATAAACTGGCAAGCTACAATATTGGTATTGTAGATGAGACAGGAAATAATGCAACCGATGCGATAGATGTAGTGGGAGATGCGCTGCAACAGATATCCAGACAACGTTCCGCTCTCGGTGCTGTACAGAATCGACTGGAACATACCGTGAACAACCTGGACAATATTGTGGAGAATACCACAGCAGCAGAGTCTGCAATCCGTGATACAGATATGGCAGAAGAAATGGTACGAAATGCCAATGCCAATATTCTGCAGCAGGCAGGACAGGCAATGCTTGCGCAGGCAAACCAGGCCAATCAGGGAGTGTTATCACTTCTACAAGGATAACGAAGAAAATGACAGGGCTTACCCTCATTTGGGTAGCCCTGTTTTTACTTATAAGTAATATAATTATTTAGAACCCCATGCGCAAAAGCGCATCTTCGATGCTTTACGGGATAACAAGTTTACTTGTTATCTATTTATTGTGGTTACTTCACTATATAAATCGAATCAAAGATGTTTAAGAACAAACATATACTGCCTCAATTTACATGCCCCTAAATAGTTGCAAATAATTTACATAAAATGTTTATATAATATAGAAAATAAATTAAAATTGTGCTACAATTTATCCATAAAATAAAAAAGCATAATTGTAAAATGTTTTATCACGGATACAGAATGATACAGATATACAAATGCATAAGCAGACACTTGAAAAACGTCAGCACTTAGGCGCTGTCTTTTAGCGCCTTATGTACTGCTACGTTTTTCACGTAACGAGAGTGGGCATGCGTTGCATTATTCAATCTGCACAATTCGTCCCATGCAAGGAGTATTTTTGCAATTACCGAATAGTTTGTTCATAAAGGGGATTATATATGTCTAAGGTGCCGATTTCCGTGTGCCTCATCGCAAAAGATGAGGAGAAGAATATCGAAGAGTGTTTGAAGAGATTAAAGCCATACGGCTTTGAAATTATTGTTACAGATACAGGTTCTACAGACAGGACAAAGGAGCTTGCGTCCCGGTATGCGGACAAAGTACTGGATTTTGCCTGGATTGATGATTTCAGCGCAGCCAGGAACTTCTGCGCACAGCATGCGTCTAATAACTGGATACTGTCCTTGGACTGTGATGAATATGTAAACAGCATAGACGTGAAGACTATGCGTATCCTGATGCAGAAGTTTCCAAGATATACAGGAGTGATCAGGCTCAAGAATCTTGTTCTGGATGAAGACGGGCAGACAGGATATGGAACAGATGATGTGACCCGCTTCTATAATAAGAACTTTTATACATTTGATTATCCAATCCATGAACAGGTGTGCTCCAAGGATATGGCAAAGAGGGAAGAAATGATGCAGTGCTTCCTGCTTCCTATGGAGGTTGTGCATCATGGTTATGCATTGACACCGGAAGAAATGCAGGATAAGCAGCGACGAAACTTAAGCCTTTTATATAAGAATCTGGAACGCGATCCTGACGATTCCTACACTCTTTTCCAGATTGGTCAGTCAGAATTTATTCTTGGCAACCATGAAAAAGCCGTTACATTCTATGAAAGAGGTCTTGCCGGTGATCCTTCACCAGAATTTATTTATGTGCAGGTTATGATTATTTCCCTTGCCAAAGCGTATGTAAAAGTAGGCAGGGAGAAGGAGGCTCTCGCATTGATGGATCGTTATGCAGGACGATGCAGGACAGCGAAGTTCCAGTTCACCTATGCAGGCGTCTGCCTGGATAATGGTCAGCCGCTTAAAGCATTGCTCTATTATGTGAAAACAACGACCATGGCAGATGCGGATACGCTGGGCGAGAATCTGCTGCACTGCTATGAGCATATTATCGAACTGTATCGTGATATGGGCGATGAGAAAATGGCAGAGGTTTTTCAGGGTAAGTATGAAGCATGCATGCGTGAGAAAGAACGTGTAGTAAACAGCTAAGGTGGAGAACGAAAATGACAAAACTTCCTATTTCAGTATGCATCATTGCAAAGAATGAACAAAAATATATTGAGAACTGTCTCAAGGCATTGCGCCGATATTCCTGGGAGATTATTGTAGTGGATACCGGTTCGACAGATGATACCAGACAGATTGCTACCCGCTATGCAGATAAAGTTTATGATTTCACATGGATTGATGATTTCAGCGCAGCCCGCAATTTTGCTGCAGCACAGGCGTCCAATAACTGGATTCTGGTGTTGGATTGCGATGAATATCTGACGCAGCTTGATGAAAAGGCTCTGCGTATCTGTATGCAGCAGCACCTTCGCCATGTTGGTATGATGGGGCTGACGAATGTATACACGCAGCCGGATGGAGAACATACCTATAAGGCAGAAGAGGTTCCACGCTTCTATAATCGTAATTTCTTTGAGTACAGATTTCGTATTCATGAGCAGATCACGCCGAAGAACCAGGTGAACTTGGAGGAGGTATGCCTGAGTACTTATCGTCTGCCTGTAGAGGTCGAACACCATGGATATGATATCACACCGGAGGAGATGGAGCGTAAACAGGCGAGAAACCTGACGATGCTGCAGTCTGCACTGGGTGAGACACCTTTTGATGATTATCTGTATTTCCAGATGGGACAGTCCTATTACATATTGAAGAGATATGATGATGCCGCTAAGGCTTATGCAGAGTGCTTCGCCAGAAATGATAACCCGGAAAAAGGCTTTATGAAGGTGGCAGTTCCAGCCTATGCCAGACTTTTACTGGAGTTGGATAAGGGACAGGAAGCCAGGGAGCATCTGATGAAATATGCAGACCGTTTTAAAGGTGCAGAATATGGATATCTGCTTGGGTGTGCACATCAGGCATGTGGTGACAACCTGCTGGCGCTGTTGACTTTTGTAAAAGTGACACAGATGTCAGATATTGATGCGCTGGGAGAACAGGCATATGATACCTTCGTAAGGATTATGCTTCTGCATAATCTTGCAGGCAATACAGAGGGTGTGGAGCATTTCAGGCAGCGTCTGGAGGAATACGGAAGAGCACACGGCAGACAGATTGTATTTGAATAAAGTATAAATTCGTTTATAAACTACGGGGGAATATTTTTTATATATAATAAAAAGCCAGATAGGCTGTGAATCCTTGGATTTGCAAGCATATTTGGCTTTTTTGTTTATGGAAAAAGACGTCAGTTTATGATTTGTTTATGTTTTTATGAATTTTATGTTTTGCAATAACCTTAAAAGAATCATAACATCTATTGCAAATGAGACTAAAGTACTATAACATACCGCCTTGTTACGTGACACACATAATGAATGTGAAATAAGGAGTAGTTCAATGAAAGCAATATGGATGAAGAAAGGAATTATGACATTGATGGCGGCGGCTGTGACAATGAGTCCTGAACAGACAGCAAGTGAGCCTGACCATTGGGAATATGAAGTCAGTCAGGATTTTACAGTGACGAGTGATGGTATATATCAATTTGAATTATATGGTGCGCAGGGTGGTTCTTATCAGGAACATACAGGTGGAAAAGGTGGCATGGTCAATATGCAGGTCAGCCTTCACCGAAATGACCGGGTAGAGCTTCGTATTGGTGGAAGCAATGACAGTCAGGGAGGAGGTCAGGGAACCTTGACCGCCGGAGGTGGAGCCACGACCGTAGTGATCAATGGAGTCACGGCAGCAGTTGCCGGAGGTGGAGGCGGAGCCACAGATATTTTAAATGGAGAAAGTGGTGGTGGAAATCGGGGTATCATGCCTGACTCATCAATAGGAGAATCCAGCTCAGAACCCAATTCAGCCGGTGGCGGCGGTGGTTATCAGGGTGGACAGAGTGGCTATACCAGATACCATGAGCACACAGGCAGCGAAGAATCAGGCGGCGGCTGTTACACAGGAGAAATCAGACATATTCATAACGGCAGCTGTTTTGTACAGTGTGGAACATTTGAGAATTTCAGAGTCAGTGATGATCAGCCGGGCTATATAGAAGCCAGTTGCAGTGTGTGCGGAGAATGGGGAAGCAATGAAGGCGATATGGATTCGGACTTTATTACAGATGGTTCGTGGACACATACCAAGCGGAACTGTGGGAAGGACAGTAACAGCATAGATAAATATCAACTATCATGTGGCAAATCGGAGACTATGATTGAAGAAAATAAGCAGGCATATGGTGGAACGAATTATTATAACTCAGATGTGTGCAAAAACGTTTCGGTGGCAGCAGGTGTGAGACAGGGAAGTGGGAAGATAACCATAACTCAACTTACCAAAGAACGACTGACCTTAAATTATTATAATTATGATATGACTTTACTGGGCAGCGTCACTGCATCAAAGGGAAGCATAGCTGATTACCCAGTGAAGACAGAACCTGTCAGAAAGGCAGATTCACAGTACAGTTATACTTTTACCGGCTGGGACGATATGGAGACAGGACGTAAAGAGAACCTGACAGGGACGGACACCGTGCATTCCCCCGTTACAGAGAACAAAAACTATATTGCAGTATACCGCAAGATTCCCAAAGAATATACAGTAACTTTGGAAGATGCCTATGGCAATGTGGTAGAGACTATTACAGCGGCATATGGGAAGCAGATGCCCGATATTACGCTCCCGGTCAGGGAAGATGGATTATTTGCAGGCTATTACCTGCAAAAGGGTGGCAGGGAAACCTGCTATTATAGTACGTCAGGTGAAGCAGTGCGAAAATCAGATATTGTTCAGAATGAGACATTCTATGCATACTGGATAAATCCAGTGTCTGTTACAAAACAGCCAGCATCCGTAGAAGTGGAGTCTGATTATGCAGAATGCTATATGGAAGTTGCCTATGCGCAGAGTACGGAACAGGGCTATACCATTACACCACAGTGGTATATGCAGCAGAATGGCAAAAAGACCAAAGTAGAGAATGGAAATACAGTCAAGTGTAAAATTCCTTCCGGCTATAAAGCAGGAAAATACACTTTCTGGTGTGAACTGACAGTAACCAGTGAACAGAATGGGCAGCAGATCAAGGTAAGCTCCAACCAGGCAGCCTTACAGGTTAATCAGGCAGCAGAGCCACCCAAGAAGGAAGATACCAAACCAACTACCCCAGACCAGGATAAGGATAATTCCACAGGCAATCCGGGTGATGCCAATAATGGAAGCGCCACACCCCCGGATAATTCCAATAATGGAAGCACACCACCCCCGGATAAATCCGATAATGGAAGCACCACACTCCCGGATAATTCCGATAATGGCTCAACTGGAAAAACAGACGGCGCAGATAATGAAGCCACAAGTAAACCAAATATTCCTAACAATCTGATAAACGGAGCGCTAAGCAAGAATGACATTACCAACATAAATGATGCAGCATTTACATTGGCAGTGAATCCATCACAATTACCAGTGAATGGCAGCAAACAGGAAAATACAGAAAATACAATGCCTGCATTGACAATGATGCCTGACCCTGTAGCTTTGACAACCATCCCTGATGATACTCCATGGGAGAGTCATGCCAGTACAGCTGACAGCCCATGGATAAACCATACAGGGGCAGATAACACAGATTACAATCAGGCATCACCAGATCAGGATGCCATTTCACCGCAGAGCCATGCCACGTATGAGACAGAGCTGGTGAAAGCCAATTATTCCTTTATTGTAGGCTTAAGCATACTGGGGCTTATGGCAATTCTGCTGCTTATCCTTTTTCTGAGCAATAATCATGAAGACCATTGTGCAACGGAATAAGACTGTCATAATAGCTCATAATTCCATCAAAGAATGTGTTCAACAGTGTAATATCATATTTTCCACTGATTGCTTCATTGTGCAGATAATCCAGTAATTCAGCCAAGACCATAGATGTAGAATCAGGAGAAGTATGCTGTGTATTTTCCAGATAGGAGCATAAGGAGTTAGCAATGGAGACAAGCCGGACATGGGGTGGGATATCCTGTGCCTGAAGACCATTTGGATAGCCTGTTCCATTGAGATATTCGTGATGCATGGATACAATATCCAGAACAACAGGGTCATCCGTATGATGCTTGACCTGTTCGAGACCGGCACTGATATGTTCATCAAAAGCCAGCTGTTCCATATAAGACATAGACTGGGGATTTTTACCACAGGCAGAGCAACATCCCTTTCCAATATAACCAATATCATGGAGAAAAGCGCCTAACACCAGAGAAATAGGAGAGATACCCTGCTCATTGAGCATTTGACGATTACCAAAGAGTGCCATATGGGCAGCGATAGAGGCGACATTTACGCAATGTATGTATAGATCCATACTGGTTGCTTGCAGCATCTGTCCCATTGTGATGACCCATTGATTATAGGTAAGGGCTTCCAGGACAAGGAGCTGAGGTTCGAGTGCACGAATTTTTTTCATAAGAAGTTCCTCCTTTGCGAGGTGACAGGACTGCGGGCAGCCCCATTAACAATTGTAGTATAGACATATAATACAACACAAGACAAGTATATCATACATAGGACAAAAATACATTAAATAATAATTATATTCAGACAATATGCTAAAATAGGTTAAAAAGAAAATTAATTTTCAACCAGATATGAGGAAGGAGAACCCATATGAGAAACTTACTGTCAGTATCGGATGATATTTCCGCAAAGGTCCTGTTCATTATTGAAGAAGATGGCAGAGACGCAGGCTACCTGAAAGCCTGTACCATGTGGAATATGGATGCAACCATAGAACACGTGCCTTTTCAGGGATATCGTAAGGCTACACAGGAACAATATGATGTGGTAGTTGTGGACGATTATATGGCGAACAAATCAGGATATACATTGGCAATGGAGATTCTGGACAGAAAAGACGATGTCACAATGTTTATGATGGGCAAGGATATGGACGATATCAGTGTGGTAGGTGCGTATCGTATGGGGATTGCAGACTATATGCCCATTGCAACGCCTCCGGTTCAATTAATGGCAAAATGCATTGCCAGTGTGAATCATCGTCGTAAGAGCGTTAAGCCGGTACAATATCAGGAAGACGGCAGAATTGCAGTTTCAGATGTAATTCTGGATACGAAGAATTCAATCCTGGAAATGGATGGTGAGAAGATTGTGCTTATGAAGATGGAAGCACTGGTATTGCAGGTACTGATGGAGAGCGCAGATGTATTAGTCAGCAGAAAAGATATCTATGAGAAAGCCTGGGGACTGCCTTATGTGAATGTTCGCGAGAATACAGTAGCCATGCATATTTCCAAGCTGCGCAGGAAGATGAAAGATGATGGTGAGATTTCAAGATACATTGAGACGAAATGGGGAGAGGGATACCGCTTCCTGAGTCATCCAAGGAATGGTATCTATCATTAAGAAAATATGTGCAAGCCGCCATTTTGTGCTATAATCTGCTATAAGGTAATTATGCAGACCCACATAGGAAAAAACAAAGCATTGAAGCTGCGATTTTACGCATGGGTTCTGAGTTGGCAGCGGTATAGGATAACAGGAAGGCATGGATATTATGTATACAGAGACAGATATTCGCAAGGATACATCACAACAGGTATTTCAAAGAGGTAAATGGCTGTATCAGAGTGGTAATGTGCAGCATATTCAGATTCAGGATGTATATATAGAAGAAACACCGTGTAAGAAGATCAAAGCATATGTACAGGGAAGCAGCTGGAGATGCTATAACACGGAAGTGGTGGTAGACGAAGAAGCAAAAGAGCTGCATTCTTATCGTTGCGAATGTCCTGCCCATGTAGAATATGCCGGTCTTTGTAAGCATTGTGTAGCGACACTGCTTCGTTATTTTCAGGTGAGAGAGGACATACGGTGTAAGCAGGAAGCCCCGGCGAAGAAGCTCAAGGTAGAATTCCCGGAGAAGATAGCACAGCTGGAAGCAACGCCCGGTATTGTAAAAGGCAGTACCTTATATGGCAAAACACCGGAGCGGGAGCACCTTACCAGACAACGCTCCATGCCGCAGACGGACAGAGGTATGTATCGAATCCTGATGAATCAGGGGCTGGAACAGCAGCTTCCTTTTAAACAGCCTACAGTACGGGGCAAAGTACAGCTTATACCCTGCTGCCATGACTACCATGGTAAGCTTTCTGTGGAATTTCGCATTGGAATTACGAAGCTTTATGTATTAAAAGACATAGGAGAATTCGCAAGACTTATGGCGGATTCTGAGTATAAGTCTTATGGTGCGAAGCTGGCATTTTACCATCATATATCGGCTTTTGACAAGGAAAGTGCACCACTTGCGGCTTTCCTTGTGGATATCATGAAGGATTTTCAGACCCGTGGTGGACAGAATATCTATCAGTATTACACAAGAAATGATGTCAGGAGAGAGATTCCACTGGCAGGAGTGCAGCTGGACAGATTCATGGAGATCATGGAAGAGTCTCAGATGCCTTTTGAAATGGAGACGGTTTTTACAAATCCAGTACAGTACACGGTGCAGGAAGGGGAGCCACCGATTCCTTTGAGTGTTATAGGTGTTCCCTCTGGCATCCGGCTGATTGCGCGTTCCATGCCTATGACAGAAGGTGCGGTATATTCCTATGCCTATGACAGCGATGCGGGTATCATATATCGGACAAGCCTGGATACAATACGCAGAGTTCGGGGTTTTCGCACATATATGAATGAGCAAGGCGGTAACAGCGTATTTATTGCAGAGCGGGAGCTGCCGCTTTTTTGCAGGGATTTATTACCGGAACTTGAGAAACATTATGATGTGCAGATTCAGGAATTTCGCCCGGAGAATTATCTCCCTGACCAGGCGCAGTTTGCCATTTATCTGGATATGCCAGAATATGATGAGATTACATGTAGATTATGTGCGGTTTATGGAGAAGAGAGTTATGATGTCTTTTCCGTAGAGAATGATGCGGCACGTTTTATTGATATGCCGTCCGGTTCTATATCGCAGAAGAGAGATGTGCAGCGGGAGATGGAGATGGATGCCGCAGTCAGTGCCTTTTTCCCGGAATATGATGGCAAAAGCCAACGCAGGGTGCTGCGTGAGGATGTGGATGCGATTTATGAATTTCTGCAAAGCGGCATACATGCACTGGAAGAGCTGGGAGAGGTCTATATATCAGAGAAGATGAAAAATGTGCAGATTCTGAATACGCCTGCCTTTTCCATGGGGATTTCACTAAAAAGCGGTCTGCTGGATCTGACTCTGGATTCCAGCGAGTTGTCAATGGATGAACTGGCTGAAGTGCTAACAAAGTACAATCGGCGCAAGAAATATTATCATCTTCGTTCAGGTGCATTTCTGAATATGCAGGATACAAGGCTGGAGAATCTGGTAGAGCTGGTGGATGGCCTGCAATTGACGGCAAGACAGATCAGAAGCGGAGAGATACAGATTCCACGGTATCGCGCACTGTTTCTGGATAGTCTGGCTCATGAGGAGGGCGCAGAGTATATCCGCCGGGATACGGATTTCAGGCAGCTGGTCAGAAATATGCGTGTCATGGAAGACAGCGAATATGAAGTCCCAAAAGAGCTTGAGCAGATCATGAGAGAATATCAAAAGAGCGGATTTCGCTGGCTCAAAGCTTTACAGGCAAATGGCTTTGGCGGTATTCTGGCGGATGATATGGGACTTGGTAAGACCTTGCAGGTCATTGCTTTTTTGATGACGGAGAGACACAGGACATTGATCGTCTGCCCGGCTTCGCTGGTGTATAACTGGCAAAGTGAGATAGAACGTTTTGCTCCAGGCCTGCACCCTGTCATGGTCACGGGAGATGCAGCTTCCAGAAAAAGACTGGTAGAAGAGAGCACAGACATGGATATTCTGATCACTTCCTATGACCTGCTCAAGAGGGATATTACGAACTATGAAAATACAGAATTCTTCTGTGAAATTCTGGATGAAGCACAGTTCATTAAGAACCAGAGCACGCAGGCTGCCAGGGCGGTGAAGATGATTCATGCGGGAACCAGGTTTGCATTGACAGGTACGCCTATGGAGAACAGATTGAGCGAGCTGTGGAGTATCTTTGACTATCTGATGCCGGGATTTCTCTATGGATATAAGCAGTTTAAAGAAGAGATAGAAGCGCCCATTGTGGAACAGCAGGATCAGGATGCCATGATGCGTCTTCGCAGAATGATTACGCCTTTTATTCTGAGACGCCTTAAAAAAGAGGTGCTGGCAGACTTGCCTGATAAGCTGGAAGAAGCAGTGTATGCCAGAATGGAAGAGGAGCAGCAACAGCTCTATACGGCAAATGTACAGAATCTCAAACGTCTGCTTAATGGTCAGACAGATGCGCAGTTTCGTGAGAAAAAGCTGCAATTGCTTGCAGAGCTTACCAGGCTGCGACAGATCTGTTGTAACCCGCTGCTTGTATACGAGAATTATAAGGGTGGTGCGGCGAAGCTGGAAATGTGTATGGAATTACTGCATAACGCC
>ERZ773143.1562-NODE-1562-length-19769-cov-5.098154_pt1 | contig 19769 bp, 18 predicted proteins | sample MGYA00580852_ERZ773143 | MGnify/ENA primary metagenome ERZ773143 (study PRJEB29015, sample SAMEA2737853) | human gut metagenome | biome: human gut; feature: human-associated habitat; material: faeces | place: China | collected 2012 ... | reverse complement strand
TTTCGGAGAACATTGAATGACTAAATTGCGGCTTTCGCCGCCGCACTTCGTGCCGTCCCTGCTGCCGCAGGATATTTATGATATAATAATTAAATTAAAAGCCTGATGATTCGGGCTTAAATTATTATAAATCTCTCATATGAGGTGTCATTATGGACTTTTTAACCAATGAATACAGCTTTAAATCAGCATCGGGGCTCTGCGATATATATGCTCAGTCGGCTTCCCCCGCGGACTACGGAAGCGTAAAAGGCGTGGTTCAGATAACGCATGGAATGGCTGAGCACTCTAACCGCTACGGAAGATTTGCCGTTGAGCTTTGTAAAAACGGTTATGCCGTATTTATATGCGACCTTTTGGGGCACGGCAATTCCGTCAGCGACGACAGCGAGCTCGGCTACTTCGGTGAAAACGGCGTTGAAAGCCTTGTTGACGATATGAAGCAATTAAACGACATAGCAAGACGCGAATATCCGGGACTCCCTGTGTACCTTTTCGGACACAGCATGGGTTCGTTTCTCGCACGCGCATATACTGCAAAATATCCCGACACCATAGACGGTACGATATGGTGCGGAACAAGCGGTGCCAACCCTGCCGCAGGTCTTGGTGCAGCCTTGGCAAGAGCAATCGAAAAGCGCAGCGGTGACCATCATCGTTCGGACTTTCTCAATTCGCTCGCCTTCGGAAAATACAACAAGCGCACCGAAAACGAAACACAATTCGACTGGCTTTCGAAGGACAAGGAAGAGGTTAAAAAATACATAGACGACGACTACTGCGGCTTTGTCTTTACCGCAAACGGCTTTGAAACTCTGTTTTCGCTTTTGAAGCAAATCTCGGGTAAAGACTGGTACCGCGCGGTTCCGAATGATAAGCCGATATTTTTAATTGCCGGCGAAAACGACCCTGTCGGCGAATACGGCAAGGGTGTAAACGAGGTATTCATGACATTGAAAAAGACCGGGCATAGTTCGGTCGAAATGAAGCTTTACCCCGGCGACAGACATGAGCTGCTTAACGAAATCGACCGTGACGCCGTAACCAAAGACATCATAGATTGGCTCAACGGGCAGACAAAAAGCTCGCACGTTAAAAATGCCGCCGAGGCCGTCTCCGAAAAGTAAGACGCACTTGTCATTTTAGACAAACGGCATTACTTTATTTTGTGATACTTGTTGATGTATCCAATTTTGAAATTCCGCGGTTTTTGGTATTGATTTTTTCTGTCGTAAAAAGTAAAATTACAGTATAGTTTTTGTGCTGACGGAGGTATAAGAATGCTTTTTATCAAAAGCCTTTACGGAAATGATTTGATGAATTCGCAAATACTCTGCCGTTGTGCAAAATTATACCGCAGCAAAATAGGTGCGGCACAAATGAAAAAACGCAATAGTTGCGAAAAAATGTATTATTAAAGAACGGCGTAGTATAAAACTACGCCGCTTTATATTTTACCGGAGGAATAAAAGATGAAAAAAGTTGCAATAATCATGGGCTCTGACAGCGATCTGCCCACAGCCGAAAAAGCGGCAACCGAGCTTAAAAAGCTCGAAATACCCTTTGAGGTTCACGTGATGTCGGCACACCGCACACCGGACGAGGCGTCGGCCTTTTCAAAGAACGCCGAGCAAAACGGATTCGGAGTTATAATTTCAATAGCCGGTATGGCGGCTCATCTCGGCGGAGTGCTTGCCGCCAACACCGTTTTACCGGTAATAGGCGTTCCGGTGGGTTCGTCATTCGGCGGACTCGACGCACTTTTGGCCACGGTACAGATGCCGTCCGGCATTCCCGTAGCCACGGTGGCTTTGGGCGGAGGCAAAAACGCCGCAATTCTCGCGGCTCAAATGCTTGCTCTCTCCGACGACTCTCTTCGGGAGAAGCTGCGCGGTATGAGAAAAGAAATGGCCGAAGCGGTTCGTGAAAAAGATGATATAATTTCAAATCAATTTAAAAATTAAAACAGAAGGAGATATACAAATTATGAAAAAGCTTGAACAGCTCTATGAAGGTAAGGCAAAAAAGGTTTTTGCAACGGATGAGGACGGCGTTGTAATAGTTGACTATAAAGACGACGCAACCGCTTTTAACGGCGAGAAAAAAGGCACCATAATGGGTAAGGGCGTAGTTAACAACAAAATGTCAAACTATGTATTCGGTCTGCTCGAAAAGGACGGAGTTCCCACTCATTTTATAAAAGAGCTCAGCGACCGCGAAACCGCCGTCAAAAAGGTTTCAATAGTTCCGCTTGAGGTAATAGTAAGAAATGTGGCCGCAGGCAGCTTTTCAAAGAGAATGGGCGTTCCCGAGGGAAAAGAGCTCCTCTGCCCCATTCTTGAATTCAGCTACAAAAACGATGAGCTCGGCGATCCGTTTATCAACGACGATTATGCGCTCGCACTCGGACTTGCGACTCAGGACGAAATCGACACAATAAAGAATTACACAAGAAAAGTAAACGAGTGCCTCAAAAAGTATTTCCTCTCTGCCGGAATGAAGCTTATTGACTTTAAAATCGAATTCGGCAGACTTCCAGACGGCACAATAATCCTTGCCGACGAAATATCGCCCGACACTTGCCGTCTCTGGGATGTCAAGACAAACGAGAAGCTCGATAAGGACCGCTTCCGCCGCGATCTCGGCAATGTGGAAGAAGCTTACAACGAAGTATTCCGTCGTCTCGGCCTTAAAGACTAAGCAGTTTACAAAAGCAATTTACGAGGTATTATATGTTTGACAGTATTCATGAGGAGTGCGGCGTTTTCGGTATATACTCCGAAGAGACCGCAGACGTGGCGTCCGCGGCATATTATGCGCTCTTTGCACTTCAACACCGCGGTCAGGAGAGCTGCGGAATAGCGGTAAATGACGACGGCGTTATTAACTGCTACAAGGATGCGGGGCTTGTAAATGACGTGTTCAGCCGTGAAAAACTTGCTTCGCTCGGTATGGGGCAAATGGCTGTCGGTCACGTCCGCTACGGCACCACGGGAGGCGGCTCACGAGAGAACGCGCAGCCGATGGTAGTAAACCACATAAAGGGCAGCATGGCTCTCGCTCACAACGGCAATCTTACAAATGCCGCCGAGCTTCGCAGAGAACTTGAGATGAGCGGTTCGATTTTTCACTCGACAAGCGACACCGAGGTTATTTCATACATCATAACCAAGGAGCGAATTGCCGCTCCGTCAATTGAGGCGGCGGTCTTTTCGGCAATGTACCGCCTAAAGGGAGCTTATTCTCTTATCATAATGTCGCCGTCAAAGCTCATAGCGGCGCGTGACCCGCTCGGATTCCGTCCGCTTTGCATAGGAAAAAAGGGCGGTAAAACGATATTCGCTTCCGAATCTTGTGCTTTATCCACTCTCGGTGCAGAATATGTACGCGATGTGCGCCCCGGCGAAATAGTGGTTATCGACAAATACGGTATGCGCTCAATAGAGGGTCATTGCTCCGACCGCAAAAAGGCTCTTTGCGTATTTGAATATATATATTTCGCACGTCCCGATTCCGTTATCGAGGGTGCTTCGGTTCATTTGGCAAGGCAGAAGGCCGGAGAATTTCTCGCCGAAGAGCATCCCGTTGACGCCGATGTTGTAATAGGTGTGCCCGACAGCGGTCTTGACGCCGCAATGGGATATGCCAAAAAATCGGGAATCCCCTACGGTATGGGCTTTATCAAAAACAAATATATAGGCAGGTCGTTTATACAGCCGACTCAGGAACAGCGCGAAAGCGATGTCAGGATAAAGCTCAATGTGATAGGTTCCACAGTAAAGGGCAAAAGAGTTGTTATGATAGACGACTCAATAGTCCGAGGAACAACAAGTGCGAGAATAGTTAAACAGCTCCGCGACGCAGGGGCAAAAGAGGTTCACGTGCGCGTTTCGGCTCCACCGTTCAGGCATCCGTGCTATTTCGGAACGGATATAGACTCGGCCGAAAACCTTATAGCAAACAACCATTCAATAGATGAAATCCGCGAAATAATCGGTGCGGATTCGCTCGGATTTCTCAGCGAAGAACACGTCTTTGAGCTTGCCGACGGCTGCAAGCTCGACTTCTGTGCCGCCTGCTTCAACGGCAAGTATCCGATAGAAATACCTGCCGACACCAACAAAACTCAGTTTGAAAAGAAGATAAGCGAAAAGAATGAAAAGGAGAATTTATAATGGAAAAGAGCTTTTCCGAGAGCTACAAGGCTGCCGGTGTTGACATAACCGCCGGATACAAGTCAGTTGAGCTTATGAAACAGCATATCAAAAGGACTCTCACCTCGGGAGCAATGTCGGATATAGGCGGCTTCGGCGGACTCTTTGACCTCAAGGATGAGATGTGCTCGGAGCCGATACTCGTAAGCGGCACCGACGGCGTAGGCACAAAGCTTAAAATCGCTATGCTTTTAGACAAACACGACACCATAGGCATAGACTGCGTTGCAATGTGCGTAAACGACGTTATCTGCTGCGGTGCAAAACCTCTTTTCTTCCTTGATTACATCGCTTGCGGAAAAAACTATCCCGAAAAGATAGCATCAATAGTATCGGGCGTTGCAGAAGGCTGCGTCAGAGCCGGCTGTGCTCTAATAGGCGGTGAAACAGCCGAGCATCCCGGTATGATGCCCGAGGACGACTACGACCTTGCCGGATTCACGGTAGGCATAGTTAACAAGCCCGATGTATTTGACAACAAATCGGTAAAGGCCGGCGACGTTATAATCGCCCTGCCCTCAAGCGGCGTACATTCAAACGGATTTTCGCTTGTCAGAAAGGTATTCGATTTTGACAAGGGTGGTATAGATAAGACGTATGACGAGCTCGGCTCGACCATAGGCGAGGCTCTTTTAACTCCCACCGAGATATATGTAAAGCCCGTGCTTGCGCTCGCAAAGGAAGTTAAAATTAAGGCTGTATCGCACATAACCGGCGGCGGCTTTTATGAGAATATTCCAAGAAGCCTGCCGGAAGGCATAACCGCTGTTATCGAGAAAAAAGCTCTTAAAATACTCCCCGTATTCGATATTATCGAAAAAATCGGCAACATTCCGGAAAGGGATATGTTCAACACCTTTAATATGGGCGTGGGAATGAGCATAACAGTTGCCCCCGAGGACGCCGACAGGGCCGTAAGAATCCTTCGCGAAAGCGGCACAGATGCATATATCATAGGTGAAACCGCAAGCGGCGAAGACGGTGTTAAAATATGCTGAAGACAAAAATAGCCGTCTTTGTTTCCGGCGGCGGAACAAATTTTGAGGCTCTTATAAACGCTCAGGAAAACGGTAAGATACCGCATGGCGAGATAGTTTTGATGGTGTCCTCCTCAAAGACTGCATACGCGCTCAAAAGAGCCGAAAATCACGGTATAAAATCCGTTGTATGCTCAAAAAAAGAGCTCGGAAGCCAGGAAAGCTTTGAAGAAGAGATTTTAAAAAATCTCGAAGAAAACGATATTCAGTTAATTGTTCTTGCGGGCTTTATGTCAATACTCTCAAAGGAGTTCACTAAAAAGTACGAAAACCGAATCATAAACATTCACCCGTCGCTTATACCGTCGTTTTGCGGTGAGGGCTTCTACGGGCTTCATGTTCACGAAGCAGCTCTGAAAAAGGGCGTTAAGGTTACGGGCGCTACGGTGCATATAGTAAACGAGATTCCCGACGGCGGACCGATTATTATGCAAAAGGCGGTTTATATCGAGGAAAACGACACTCCCGAGATACTTCAAAAACGCGTTATGGAGCAGGCGGAGTGGAAAATTCTCCCCGAGTCGGTCGAGCTTATGTGCTCAGGTAAAGTAAAAATCGAAAACGGAAGGACATACTGCAATGAATGAGAACAAATTCACGGGTAAGGCGGAGCTTTATTCGAAGTATCGTCCGTCATATCCCGAGAAGCTTATTGATTGGCTTTACGATATGACTAACGCCGAAGCCGTGGCGGATATAGGCGCAGGCACAGGCATTTTCACATCTGCGCTGCTCAAAAAGCCGTGGAGCGTAACGGCGGTTGAACCTAACTCGGATATGCTCTCGATTCTCAAAAAAGCTTTGGGCGACAAGGTAAAAACGGTTGTTGCCTCAGCGGAAAGCACAACGCTTGACGCCAAAAGCATTAACCTGATAACCGTTGCCCAAGCGTTTCATTGGTTCGATAAGGCGAGGTTCAAGGCGGAGTGCCGACGGATATTAACTCATGACGGACACCTTGCTGTCGTGTGGAATTCAAGATGTCAGAACAGTCTTGAAGAAGAGCGCAACAAAATCTGTATGAAATATTGCGACTGCTACCGAAGCGGTCATGTCAAGACGGGTTATGATGACTTTGACGGCGACACATTTTTAAGAAACGAATATTTTAAAAACACCGATTTTTTAAGACTTGAAAATAAGAGATTTGTCACAAAGGAACAGTTTATCGGCGACGTTCTTTCCCGTTCGTATGCGCCGCGGCGTGATGACAGCGGCTATGACGGCTTTGTTTGTGAACTTGAAAATGCTTTTTCAAAACATGAAAAAGGCGGCAAGGTTTCACAAAATTATATTACCGAGTGTTATCTCGGTTCATTTTAATAAATTTTGAAAGGATATTGCTTCATGGAGATAAAATCTATTAAGGAAGAGCTTAATTCTCTCGCATATCACGGTAGGGGAATTATGATAGGAAAGAGCGCGGACGGCAAAAAGGCTGTTATTGCTTATTTCATTATGGGCAGAAGCGAGAACAGCAGGAACCGTGTGTTCGTTGAGGACGGCGAAGGTATTCGCACTCAGGCTTTCGACGAGTCCAAGATGGTTGACCCCCACCTTATCATCTACGCTCCCGTAAGAGTTCTCGGTAACAAAACTATTGTTACAAACGGCGACCAGACCGATACAATTTATGAGCTTATGGACAAGCAGATGACCTTTGAGCAGTCGCTTCGCACAAGAGAGTTTGAGGATGACGCTCCTAATTTCACGCCGAGAATATCGGGCATTATCCACATAGACAACGGCGAAATGAACTACGCCATGTCAATCCTTAAATCGGCAGACGGCGACGGCAGCTCTTGTCAGAGATACACCTATGCGTATCAAAATCCACTCTGCGGTAAAGCAAAATTTATCCACACTTATAAATGCGACGGAAATCCGCTTCCGAGCTTTGAAGGCGAGCCGAAAACGCTTGAGCTTCCCGACACGGATATTGATACTCTTACAAAGCTTATCTGGGAAAATCTCAACGAGGACAACAAGGTTTCGCTTTTCGTAAGATTTATTGACATTGAAACAAACGAATACACCCAAAGAATCATCAACAAAAACAATTAAGAAGTGACTTTACGGAGGTCTGAAATGAAAGAGATCGAACTTAAATACGGCTGTAACCCAAACCAAAAGCCGTCTAAAATTTTTATGGCGGACGGCAGAGACTTACCGGTTACCGTTTTAAACGGCAGACCCGGCTATATTAACTTCCTCGACGCGCTGAACAGCTATCAGCTTGTAAAAGAATTGGAATCCGCCATCGGTCTTCCTGCGGCTGCTTCCTTTAAGCATGTCAGCCCTGCAGGCGCGGCTGTCGGCTTGCCGCTCTCCGATACGCTCAGAAAAATTTACTGGGTTGACGACGATGCGGTTCTCTCCCCTCTCGCATCAGCTTATGCAAGAGCAAGAGGCACAGACAGGATGTCGTCCTTCGGCGATTGGATAGCGCTCTCAGACACATGTGACGTTCCCACGGCACTGCTTATAAAGCATGAGGTTTCCGACGGTATAATTGCTCCCGGATACGAAAAAGAGGCTCTTGAAATACTCAAATCCAAGAAAAAGGGAAATTACAATATAGTTGAAATAGACCCCGAATACAAGCCCGCTCCGATAGAACATAAGGACGTTTACGGCGTTACCTTTGAGCAGGGCAGAAACGAATTAAAAATTGACGAAAGCTCACTTTTAAACATAGTCACCGAAAGTAAGGAGCTTCCCGAAAGTGCAAAGCGCGACCTTATAATTTCGCTTATCACGCTCAAATACACACAGTCCAACTCCGTATGCTATGCAAAAGACGGTCAGACCATAGGCGTTGGCGCCGGTCAGCAGTCAAGAATTCACTGCACACGCTTAGCCGGCAGCAAAGCCGACAATTGGCATTTAAGACAGCATCCTAAGGTTCTCGCTCTCGACTTTATAAAGTCCATCGGCAGACCCAACAGAGATAACGCCATTGATGTATACATCTCCGACGACTATGAGGACGTAATCGGCGATGATGTTTGGCAGAACACCTTTAACACTCGCCCCGAACCCCTCACAAAGGAAGAAAAAAAGGCTTGGCTCGCACAGTTTCACGATGTATCGCTCGGCTCGGACGCATTTTTCCCGTTTGACGACAACATAGAGCGTGCAAGAAGAAGCGGTGTTTCGTATATAGTTGAACCGGGCGGCTCCATACGTGACGACATCGTAATTGACTGCTGCAACAAGCACGGCATTACCATGGCATTCACAGGAATACGTCTTTTCCATCACTGATAAAACAATAAGAGGTTTCTAAAATGAAAATACTTGTAGTCGGCGCGGGCGGAAGAGAACACGCCATAATTAAAAAGCTGAAGGAAAATCCGGAGGTCACCGAGATTTTTGCGTGCCCCGGAAACGGCGGCATAGCAAAAGACGCGGAATGCGTTAACATAAGTGCCACGGATTTAGACGGCATTACGGATTTTGCCGTTAAAATGAACATTGATTTCTGCGTAGTGGCACCTGATGACCCGCTCGTATTAGGATTGGTGGATATTCTCGAAAGCAAGGGAATACCGTGCTTCGGTCCGTCTAAAAAAGCGGCCATAATCGAGGGGAGCAAGGTTTTCTCAAAAAATCTTATGAAAAAATACGGTATCCCGACAGCGGGCTATGAAGTTTTTTCGGATCCCGAAGAAGCGCTCTCTTACATAAAAGAAAAAAATGAATATCCGACCGTTATTAAGGCGGACGGTCTTGCCCTCGGAAAAGGTGTTATAATAGCCGAATCCGAGGAGCAGGCAGAGGACGCCGTAAAAACAATAATGGAGGATAAAAAGTTCGGTGATAGCGGCAACAATGTCGTTATCGAGGAATTTTTAACGGGTCCCGAGGTTTCCGTTCTCTCTTTCACCGACGGAAAAACCGTAGTTCCCATGGTTTCGTCCATGGACCACAAGCGTGCTCTTGACGGCGACAAGGGACTCAATACAGGCGGAATGGGAACAGTTGCGCCGAACCCCTACTACACGGATGAAATCGCAAAGGAATGTGCCGAAAAGATATTCCTGCCCACAGTTAAGGCTATGAACAACGAAAACAGAACCTTTAAGGGCTGCCTTTACTTCGGTCTCATGCTGACACCGAAGGGCCCTAAGGTTATAGAATACAACTGCCGCTTCGGCGATCCCGAAACTCAGGTTGTTTTGCCGCTTCTCAAAACCGACCTTCTCACAATTATGCGTGCGGTTCACGATGAAACGCTCTCGTTTTTAAATGTTGAGTTCAAGGACGAAAGTGCGGCATGCGTGGTTATCGCGTCCGGCGGTTATCCGCTGTCTTACGGCAAGGGCTATGAAATAGACTTCGGCGACAGCGAAAACACGGAAAACGTCACGGTATTCCATGCCGGCACTGCCGAAAAGGACGGCAAAATCGTGACCTCCGGCGGCAGAGTCCTCGGAGTTACGGCAACGGGAAAAGACCTTAACGCCGCTCTCTCTACCGCTTACAAAGCAACCGAGCAGATTAAATTTAAGGACGCCTTTTACAGAAAAGACATCGGTGCGCGTGCGCTTGCCGCACTGAAAAAATAAACAGGAAGTGACGAAATGGTATACAGAATTTACGTTGAAAAGAAAAAACAATTTGCAGACGAGGCTGCATCGCTTTTATCGGATATACGCTCACTGCTTATGATAGACTCGCTTGAAGAGCTTCGTATTTTCAACAGATACGATGTGGAAAACATCAGCGAAGAGCTTTTCGAGTGCTGTGAAAAAACCGTTTTCTCAGAGCCGCAGCTTGACAACACCTACGCTCGCCTGCCTCAGACCGACGCCACGGTATTTGCAGTTGAATATCTGCCGGGTCAGTTTGACCAGAGGGCAGACTCCTGTGCTCAGTGTATTCAGATAGTTTCGGAGGGCGACAAGCCGACTGTTCGTACCGCGAAAGTATATATGCTTTTCGGCAAGCTTGCTCCGGCACAGCTTGAGGCTATCAAAAAGTATGTAATAAACCCCGTAGAGAGCCGTGAGGCTTCTCTTGAAAAGCCCGAAACGCTGAGTGTCAATTACAACATTCCGACAAGCGTTGAAACTCTTACGGGATTTACGGAGCTTAACGAAAATGAGCTCAAGGCATTTATAGACAAATATGCTCTTGCAATGGACCTTGCGGATATTGAATTTTGCCGCAAATACTTCAAAGGCGAGCATCGCGACCCGACTATAACTGAAATCAGAATGATTGATACATACTGGTCGGACCATTGCCGCCATACCACGTTCCTCACGACGATAGACGGCGTAAAAGCAGAGGACAAAACCATACAAAAGGCATACGACAGATATGTTTCCATACGCAAGGAGCTCGGCAGAACAAAGCCGCAGAACCTTATGGATTTGGCGACTATCGGAGCACGTTATTTAAAGCACACGGGTCAGCTCAAAAATCTTGACGAGTCGGATGAAATCAATGCCTGCACCGTAAAAATAAAGGTTGACGTAGACGGCAAAGACGAAGATTGGCTCTTCTTATTTAAAAACGAAACACACAACCACCCGACGGAAATCGAGCCGTTCGGCGGCGCGGCAACCTGCATAGGCGGAGCTATCCGCGACCCGCTGTCGGGCAGAGGATATGTTTATCAGGCAATGCGTGTTACCGGTGCGGCAGACCCGTTAAAGCCCGTAAGCGAAACCATGCCCGGTAAGCTGCCGCAGAGAAAGCTCGTAACCACAGCTGCGGCAGGCTACAGCTCATACGGCAACCAGATAGGGCTTGCGACCGGCTCGGTAGACGAAATCTACCATCCCGGATATGTTGCAAAGCGTCTTGAAATAGGTGCCGTTGTAGGTGCCGTTCCCGCAAAAAATGTTCGCCGTGAAGAGCCTGTTCCCGGTGACATAATCATCTTACTCGGCGGCAGAACCGGCCGTGACGGCTGCGGCGGTGCGACAGGTTCTTCAAAATCGCATAAGCTCTCGTCACTTGAGCATTGCGGTGCCGAGGTTCAAAAGGGTAACGCTCCGGAAGAGCGAAAATTGCAGAGACTTTTCAGAAACAGTGAGGTTACAAAGCTCATAAAAAGATGTAACGACTTCGGTGCGGGCGGCGTATCGGTAGCCATAGGCGAGCTTGCCGACGGCTTGCACATTGATTTGAATAAAGTCCCCAAGAAATACGAAGGTCTTGACGGCACGGAGCTTGCAATTTCCGAATCGCAGGAGAGAATGGCCGTTGTAGTTGCAAAAGAGGACGCGGAAAAGTTCTTGGAGCTTGCCAAAACGGAAAACCTCGAAGCCACCGCTGTTGCCGAGGTTACCGACACAAACCGTCTTACAATGGAATGGAACGGCAAAAAGATAGTCGATATTTCCCGTGAATTCTTAAATTCAAACGGTGCCGAAAAGCACACTCTTGTAACCGTTACAAATCCTCAGCCCATAGTTAAAAGCGTTGAGGGTAAAACCAACGGTGAGAAATTCTTGAATCTCGCCGATGACCTTAATATTTGCTCAAAGCGCGGACTCTCGGAGCGTTTTGACTCAACAATAGGCGCAAATACCGTGCTTATGCCCTTCGGCGGAAAATATCAGATGACGCCGGCTCAAGGCATGGCGGCTAAAATTCCCGTTCTTAATAAGGACACAAAGACCTGCTCGGTTATGGCTTGGGGCTACAACCCATTTATCACCGAGAAAAATCAGTATCTCGGCGCATACCTTGCGGTTGTGGAGTCCGTATCAAAGCTTATAGCCACGGGCGGAAACACGGAAAACTGCTACCTCACATTCCAGGAATATTTTGAGAGAATGACAAGCGACAGCAAGCGTTGGGGTCAGCCCACCGCGGCACTTCTCGGCGCACTTACGGCTCAGCTTGAGCTCGGAATAGCGTCAATAGGCGGCAAGGATTCCATGAGCGGCACATTCGAGGATATTGACGTTCCTCCTACTCTCGTTTCATTTGCGGTTTCCGTCGGTTCAAGCGACGATGTTATGTCGCCCGAGTGGAAGCTCCCATGCTCTAAGGTCTACTACATAGAGCCGAAGAAAAATTCCGACGGCACATTTGACACAGAGAGCCTTAAAGCGGTATTTGCAAGAGTTGAAAAGCTCATTAAGGAGAAAAAGGCTCTCGCCGTATTTACCCCGTCTTACGGAGGCATTGCCGAGGGCGTTATGAAGGCCTGCTTCGGAAATAAAATAGGCTTTGCTTTTGACAAGAGATTCCCGGCGGACAAGATATATGATTACAGCTACGGCTCGTTTGTTATAGAGGCCGCCTGTGAGCTTGACGACGCGGTTCTCCTCGGCGAAACGACCATGGATTATTCCGTAAAGATAGGCATTGAAAAAATCGACCTCAACGAAATCCAAAAAGTATACGAGAACAAGCTTGAACCCGTATTTGCCTGCAACATAAAGACTCCCGAAAAGGCTGTAAACGCATACAGCTTTACGGCAAAAACGCGCATTTCGCCCAAAATCGGCATCAAAAAGCCCAAGGTTTTGATTCCCGTATTCCCCGGAACGAACTGCGAATACGATACAACAAGGGCGTTTATTAACGCCGGCGCAGATCCCGAAGTTATGGTAATCAAAAACCTCTCTGCATCTGACGTAACCGAGAGCGTAAATGTTTTCGCCGAAAAAATTGAAGCTTCGCAGATAATATTCATCCCCGGCGGCTTCTCCGGCGGCGACGAGCCGGACGGCAGCGGTAAATTTATAACCGCATTCTTCCGCAATCCGGTTATAAAAGAAAAGGTCCACGCACTGTTAAAAGAACGTGACGGACTTATGGCCGGTATCTGCAACGGCTTCCAGGCACTTATAAAACTCGGTCTTGTCCCCTACGGTGAAATCATAGAGCCGAGTGCCGACACACCGACGCTTACCTTTAACACCATAGGCAGACATCAGTCAAGACTTGTCAACACGAGAGTTGCCTCAAACAAGTCTCCGTGGCTGTCGTCCTCAAATGTAGGCGATATACATACTGTTGCGATTTCTCACGGCGAAGGCAGGTTTGTTTGCCCGAAAGAGCTTTTCCGCTCACTTGCGGAAAACGGTCAGATTGCAACGCAGTACGTTGACGAAAACGGAAAGCCCACCATGAACATCAGATTCAATCCGAACGGCTCCTTTGAGGCGGTCGAGGGCATAACCTCGCCGGACGGAAGAGTATTCGGTAAGATGGGTCATTCCGAACGCTTCTCCGATAACGTATATAAAAACGTTGACGGCAACAAAGATAACCGTATGTTTATAAATGCGGTAGATTACTTCAAAATCTAATAAAAAAAGACCCGCTGTGAAAAAAATTCAAGGAGGAAGATTCACAGTGGGTCTTATTTTTATCAATTGTCGCCGAAGAGGCTGAGCAAAGACCGTAAAGCTTTGGCTGAGTGCTTATAAGTCAGTATTGCTTCAAAATAACATCTTTTTGCATAACCCCTCAGATAAGCCCAAACTTATCTGAGGGGTGCATTTTCTTGTATCAAAAATATATCATTTTGAAGTGCTTCGCAGTTTCATAGCTATAAAAATTTTTTATGCCGAAGTCAAGAAATGAAGCAAGGCTGTCGCCTTGCGAGGCTTTTTGACAAAAGCATAAGAGATTTTTATGCGAGAAACCAATACTTCCTTATGAACGCTCAGCCTTAACTTTGCGGTTTTTTACTTAAACAAGCCTCGGAGCTTCATTTTTCGGCGACAACGCTTTATAATAACCCGATAAAAATCGGCTTATTTCATTATCAGACGGCTGCAAGAGCCGCACCGAGCGCCTTGCACTCTGCGATTGCATCATCAGAGGGAGCGTCGTTGCATATCACCGACTCTGTCACAAGTACTGCACCGTCTGCTGTGCAAGTCTCCTCCCAGCTTCTCATCCATTCGCCGTCGCCCCATCCGTAGGAGCCGAAGAGCGCAATTTTTTTGCCTCCGAGATCACCCTCGCACGAATTAAACATAGGCTCGAACTCGCTGTCCTCAAGCTGTTCGCTGCCCATTGACGGACATCCGAACGCCACAGCGTCAAAAGAGGAGAGCATTGACGCATCAAACTCGGAAGCCGTAAAAAGCTCTGCCTTAGCGCCGCCCTCGCGAACACCGTCAACCACGGCCGAAGCCATTGCCTCGGTATTTCCCGTTCCGCTCCAATATACTACTGCTACCTTACTCATTTTATCATATCCTTTCAGATTATTTATTATGACTGCTCACAACAAGGCGTTCAAATGAATTGTGCTTTTTGTAAGCGTCTTTATACACTCTTGTGCATTTTTTATAAAGCTTGAATTTTTTCTGTGCCTCCGCTTCGTCACCGTAAACCTTCCAAGTGCCGACACATTTTGAATTTTTTGCGCCGTGCTTTATAAAGCCGCTGACATCCTCAGACGGATAACCCAGAAAGAGTCCTATTTCATGCGGAAAATCCTCTTCGTGCCTGACACGTCTTATGAGCTCCGCCACACATCTTTCGGTACAGCCCACGGGGTAAGCCCTCTCCGACAGCAGCTCGACAGCGGTTTTGTCGGCAAGGTCTTTTTCGAGCCTGTCGGGTCTGTAAAGATATATCAGCGCCCTTGTTTTTGTGATTTTAACCGGCATAATGCGAAGCCCGCGAGGCACAAGCCGCCGATTCAGCTCGCGAACCGAGCGAAGCAATTCGCTTTTATCGTCAACCTTGCTGGAAAACAGATTTCCGGTTTTAAGACCGGCAAGGCATGGCGAACAGCAGTTAATAACCGTTTCTTCGGACAAAATCGGTCACTCCTCTCTTATGTCAAAATCCGTAACACAGTCCACGCGGTTAGCGTTCGCTAACTACAAGAGCTTTTTAAAATCCGCTCTGTGTGGCGGATTTATTGCGGCACCGTCAAGGGAATTTAAACTCCGCATATGGCACCGATTTAATAATTCTACGCTTCAAGTCGGTTAGCATATGCTAACCGTTTGGCGTAAAAACTTCCTGCTCGACTGTCCGAGCAGGTTGTTTACATATGAATTATATCAGATTGCCGAACGGTATGTCAAGTACATTTTATCAGCCTTGTATTTCTGCCGCAATTTCCTTCGCCAAGGCTGCAAGGGCTGCTGCATTGCTGCCTTTAACCGCAGATTTCACCGTAGTCGTATTTTCGCAGATTTTACAGCTTTTAAGCGTTTCTACGGCCTCGCGCATTTTTTTGCCGGCGGTGGGTGCCCATGTTCCGTTATCAACTATCGCAAACGTCTTATTTGAAACATTAAGGCGTTTCATATCCGAAATATAATCGTCCATCTTGGGATAAATCTCAAGATTGTATGTAGCCGACATCAACACTATGTGACTGCAGCGGAAGGTCTCTGAAATGAGATAAGACACGTCGGTCGAAGAGACGTCATACATGGCGATATCCTTAACACCGAGCTTTGACAATTCATTCGCAAGGTAATATGCGGCATTTTCGGTATTGCCGTAAATCGACGCATAAGCTATCATAACCGAATTGCCCTCAGCCTCATATTTACTCCAAAGATCATATTTATTTATGATATAAACAAGATTTGAGCGCCAAACCGGTCCGTGCAAAGGGCATATCATCTGAATATCGAGCGTCAAAGCTTTTTTGAGAAGCGACTGTACCTGCATACCGTATTTGCCGCAAATATTTGTATAGTATCTGCGATAATCCGGAAGCCAATCACGGTCAATATCGTATTCGTCGTTGAATATGTTGCCGTTCAGCGCGCCGAATGTACCGAATGCGTCCGCGCTGAAAAGGACCTTTTCAAAGCTTTCATACGTCACCATAACCTCAGGCCAATGAACCATAGGTGCCGTATAAAACGACAGCTCGTGTTTACCGAGGGACACGGTATCGCCCTCTTTTACGACTATTTTCTCATTTTTAAGCTCATCACCGAAAAACTGCGCCATCATATCGACAGCCTTTTTGGTTGCGACTAAAGCCGCGTCGGGATAGAGGTCGCAAATCAGCCTTAAGCTGCCTGCATGATCCGGTTCCATATGATTCACAACAATATAATCAAGCGTTTTACCATTAAGCGCAGCCTTCACGTTCTCAACGAAAACACGACTCGAATCATAATCCACGGCATCTATAAGTGCCGTTTTTTCATCATTTATAATGTAAGAATTGTATGAAACACCGCGCGGTATGGGGAAAATATTTTCAAACAGCGAAAGACGTCTGTCGCTCACACCGACATATGTGATGTCATTTGTAATCTGTCTTGTAACCTGCATAGTCTGATCTCCTGTGTATAAAATATAGCTTTAGCATAGCTCTTCGCTTAGCAGTATAACATAAAACGAGTCCAAAATAAATATGTGAAAACATAAATTTAGAGTTTTATATTGACTTTTTGCATTTTGTTTGCTAAAATACTGAATGTTGTTTGCGGGTGTAGTTCAATGGTTAGAATTCCAGCCTTCCAAGCTGGCTGTGTGGGTTCGATTCCCATCACCCGCTCCATTTGAAGACAACTTACGGACTAATTAAAGTTCGTAAGTTTTTATTTTATAAAAATATAATGTTCTCTTTCTAGGAAGGAGGACATTTTTTATGCTTGAATTTAAAACTACCCAAGAACTGAAACCTAATCCTAAACTATTAGAACTAATTAAAAACTATACCTATAAAACTAAAAAAGGAAAAGTTAAAGTTCTTCAAAATACTAATTTACAGTTTATAGAACCTACTGAATATTTAATTACATATCCTGCTACTCTTACTATACTTGAATATAAAATAAATGAGATTAGTAATAAACAATTCTACATTAAAGAGTTTAAAGAAAAGTATAATTTGAAAGAAATTGAAACTTTTTTAAGAAATCTTTAATTTTTAACTATACTTTTGGCATTTAAGTTAGGAAAAAATTAGAGAAATATTTATAATTAGACTTCGTAAAACTCACTTTAAATTAGGAAATTAATGAAGAAAATTTAATTTTTTTCAAATTTAGGTATGCTTTTTTGCGTTTGAGTGAGGAAACATATGAGAGATATTTTAATATTTCTTAAAATTTAAGGAAAGGAGGAAACTTTTGAGATGTGGAGTTTATGTAAGAGTATCTACTGATGATCAAAGAGATAATGGTTATTCTATTGATTTGCAACTTAGAATGATAAAAGAATATTGTGAGAAAAATGATTATGATATCGTTGATATCTATAATGATGCAGGTCATTCTGGAAAAGATTTTTTGATAGTTTAAACTGAATTTATACTCTCGCATAAATTCTACTATGTGAATTCCCATACCCTTAAAAGTAAAATTAATACTCAAAAAAAGACAATGATTAGTTTTCATTGCCTTTTTACATTAATCACCAGATGCAAATTAAATCTGAAATTTTTTAATCTTTGATACAATTATTTATAATAAGTTATAGATTCTAAACTGCCATGAGTATTTATACTTTGAATATACGTATTATCATAATAAAAGTATTCTCCTAATTGGCTGCCATAAGTTTCTTCTAACATAAGTACAATAATAGCATAATTTCCTTCTGAAAAGTAGTCTATGAAAGCTCCTCTGGCAGAAGGACATCTTTCTTTTGCATCTAATGCTATTTTTTTTATATCTTCGTTCTCTACAATTATTTTATTATAGCTTGAATCTCTTGTTGATATTTCAACACCATTAGTATATATAATATTATAATTTAATTTTTTAGCAGAAAATCCTTTTCTATTAAATAAATTTTTCTGTAAAGTTATTGTTACAGGTTTATTATTTATAATAGCAATATAGGTATCATCAGATTGTATAATTCCATTTTGATAGTTGTATTTTAATAAATAATTACAGTTATTTATTACATATAATTCATACACATAAGGAATTATAAAAACAATAACAGGAATTATACCTAAAATGATATATTTTTTGATACTTAAAATATTATAATCAGTATTATTTAATTTTTTTATTTTTCTATTTATACAACAAATACTTACTATATGAATGATGAATGATATTATAGAAATTGGAAATAAAAATATAAAGTCCCAACCTATATCTACTATTTCACTACCACATAAATAAAAACTAATGAAATTAAATATTATATATATAATTATGAGTTTTCTTAATTTCTTTAAATCACTATTCTTCATAAAAATTCTTGTTAAAAAAAATATTGACATTATTAACAATATAAAAACATTACAATATATTGCACTTTTTAACATAACTACTTTTCTCTCTTTCTATATAACACTTAAATAAGCTATCTATACCTTTATACAAATTATACCATATAATTTCAAAAAATTGTATACCTCCATTGAAACTTAATGGAAATTCATATATAATATTTTTAGAAAGAGAGCGTTGTAGTTCGTAAGCTGTTGCTTACCCGCTCCATGAAATAAAGAGGAGCACCATATGCTCCTCTTTTACCTTCTATGCTTTTACCATTTCAAGTTTACTTTCAACCAATTCACAAATTAAATCTGCAGATTTTTCAACGCCAAAAGCATCACTATTAATACAAATATCATAATTAGAATGATTATCCCATTCCTTTTCAGTATAATATTTATAATGATTTGCTCTTAATTTATCAATACGCTTAATCTCTTTCTCTGCTTTAGACTTATCCATACCATAATATGTAGTTGCTCTGTTAATTTTATCTTCCATATCACTATAAACAAAAACATTTATGACATTTTCTCTACCAGACAAAATGAAATCAGCACATCTACCAACAATAACACAAGACTCCTTGTCAGCAACTTCTTTTATTAATTCAGATTCTTTAATGAACAACTCATCACTATTATTTAATCCTGAATAATATCCATTATTTAAACTTGCTAAAGCATCTCTTTTTTGTTCATTGTTTTCAATATATTCTTCAGATAAACCTGTTTCTTCTGCTACTTTTGAAATAAATTCATTATCATATAGTTTTATTCCTAATTTATCAGCAACTAATTTTCCAATATATCTTCCACCTGATGCATATTCTCTTGCTATTGTTATAACAACATGTTTTGAAAGTTTGCTTTCTGTGTTTGCTATAGTTTCTTTGTTTACTACTTTTACATTTCCTTGTTTTAATTTTCTTATTTCTCTTATCAAGAATATTGTTGCTAATATGAATGCTAATCCATCAGCAAATGGTCCTGCGAATAAAACTCCATGTATTCCAAACATCTTTCCAAAAATTATCATTGCAGGTATTAAGAAAGCAATTTGTCTTGATATTGAAAGTATTGCACTTATTATGCTCTTTCCAATTGCTTGGAAGAATATTCCTGATGGAATTTGAATTCCATTACAGATGCAAAGCATTAAGTATGTTCTAAATGCCAAACATGCAAATTCCATGTAATTTGCGTCTCCACTACCAAATATTGATATTAATTTGTCTGGTATCGTTTGGAATAATATAAATGCTATTGTACTTATTACAAGACTTGAACCTAATACAATTTTTAATGTTGTTTTTACTCTGTCAAATTTTCTAGCACCATAGTTGTATCCAAATATTGGTTGTGCTC
>ERZ773143.1559-NODE-1559-length-19796-cov-73.075781_pt1 | contig 19796 bp, 33 predicted proteins | sample MGYA00580852_ERZ773143 | MGnify/ENA primary metagenome ERZ773143 (study PRJEB29015, sample SAMEA2737853) | human gut metagenome | biome: human gut; feature: human-associated habitat; material: faeces | place: China | collected 2012 ... | reverse complement strand
TCACTCCAATTTCAAATCTGTTTAATTTTTTAAAAACGTTTATACAGACAACGATACAGACAGCAAAAGATTTTGTATTTTCAACATGGCAAGGGGTGGCAAGTTGGTTTAGCGGTACAGTAATACAACCGATTTCAAACTTTTTTAATATGTTGAAAGCTGGTATAACATCGGCACTTAGCACAGCAAAGAACTTTGTTATATCTACTTGGCAAAGCGTGGCGGGTTGGTTTAATGGCAATGTTATTTCGCCTATCACAAACTGCTTTAATATTATGAAAAACGGAATTACAAACGCGTTTAATTATGTGTGGAGTTCAATAAGAGGCGGTGTCACAGGGGCTATGAACTACGTTATTTCAAAAATAGAGAATGGGGTTAATTTTGTTGTCAGTGGAATTAACTCTTTATTAAGAGGATTTAACAAAGTTGTTTCTATGGCTGCTAAGGTGGCCGGTACAAATTGGGGTGGAGTATCGTTAGTTCCGAAAGTGCATATTCCAAGGCTTGCTAGTGGCGGAATTTTCCCAAGGGGAGAGGACGGCATGGCTTTTATTAATCACAATGAGTTAGTCGGCAAGTTCTCAAACGGCAAAAACGTGGTAGCAAATAACCAACAAATTACAGAGGGAATTAAACAGGCTGTCATGGAAGGCATGGCACAAGTAATGATGAACTCTAACACTGGTGGAAACTCTGCGCCTATCATTGAAAATGTGTTTAAGTGTGACAGCGAAACACTCTATCGCATGACGCAGGTAGGCAAGGCAAAGCACGGACAACGATATATCGTAGCAAATGAATTTGGTTAAGACACTCACCCTTGTGTGGGTGTCTTTTTACGAGGTAACAATATGGCAATGATGTTAGTAGACGGAGTGGCATTACCTACTCCGTCAACTTTTGAATGGGGCATGATTGATGTGTCTGCGAGCGACAGTGGACGAACACAAGACGCTCAAATGCATAAAAACAGAATAGCACAGAAACGACAGCTTAAATTGTCATGGAGTGGTACAGACACGGCTAGGACAGCAAAGATACTTCGAATGGTGAACCCCGAATATATCAGAGTGACATATCCTGACGCTATGAGTGGAACTGATGAAACACGTACATTCTATGTAGGCGACAGAAGCGCACCTATCAAGATATGGACTATCAACAACAAGAGGTATGAGACATTGAGCTTTGACCTCATAGAAGTATAAGGCGGTGATTTAATGCTAAACGCATCGGCTAAATGGCAAAGGGCAGTAATGCTCGACAATGATATAAATGTAAATTGTTTTGCGGACATAGTTACGGCAAGCGGTGAAAAAATTCCTATTAGTGATAGTGAGCTATGGGCGAATGGCTTTGAGGTCAATGACTCAACATCAAGCAATGGCACTTTTACAATCGGGGCTTTGATTGCCGGAAAACTGAAAATTAAGCTGAATAACATTTATGAAGATTACAGTAAGTATGATTTTGACAAGGCGAGCGTAACAGCATATGTTTCAAAAAGCTTTTCTGACGGCACAACCGAAAAACTAAAAAACGGTAAGTATAGAGTCAGCGAGACAAGCTATGACGGCTCACTCATAACACTTACTTGCCTTGACAATATTAATAATTTCAATCGTGAGTATGATAGCAATTTAAGCTACCCTACGACAGCATATGAGGTAGTCAGAGACGCTTGTATTAAGTGCGATGTACCTTTTACTATGGCGAGATTTGACAACTCTGATTACGTGATTAACGAGATACCAAGCGATAATCAAAAACTCACATATGGACAGGTGATAGCTTATATCTTACAGTTGAGCGGATTATGGGGCAAGTGCGGTCACGATGGCGAATTACTTATTGGTTGGTATGATATGAGCCAGTTTGAGAGCCAAAATTACAATGGTGGAACTTTTAGCACAAAAACTACACCATACTCTGACGGAGATAATGTTGATGGTGGAACATTTAAGTATTCTGACGGAGATAGTGCCGATGGCGGAACATTTACAGAAGCGAGAAATTACCACAATATTTACACGCAAAAAGACTTGAATGTTGCGACTGATGATGTTGTTATCACCGGGGTAAAGGTAACAGTAACCTCAAAAGAGGATAAGGCGAAAGATGTTAACGCGCTTGCCGGAAAAGAGGGATATGTAGTCTCAATCTCTGATAATCCGTTTATTCCGGCAGACAAGGCACAGGCAGTTGCAAATTATATCTTCAAAAAAATCGGTGGCATGAGGTTCAGACCGCTTGATGCTACACTCTTGTCAAACCCACTGATTGAGAGCGGAGATGTGGCACTTGTGACAGACCGCAAGCAGAATACCTATAGCTGTTTTATTTCCAACCGAACATTTACAGTTGGAAGTGGCACAAAAATTTCTTGTGACGCTGAAAATGCTTCAAGAAATAGTGCTGATAAATTCAGTAGTGAGACAAAGGCTGTCGTACAGGCTAGGAAAGTTGCGCAGGCACAACTAAGTGTATATGATAAGCAAATGCAATTGCTGACACAGCTAATGTCTCAATCGCTCGGACTTTTTAAGACTGAACAGGTGCAAGAGGACGGCTCAATTATTTACATCATGCATAACAAAGCCGACCTTAATTCGAGCAACATACAGTGGAAAATGACAGCTAATGGCATGGCTGTATCAAATGATTACGGCAAGACATGGAAAGCCGGAATTGATAAAGACGGAAATGCTATTTTCAATATTATGTCGGCTATCGGCATTAATTTTGATTGGGCGCATGGGGGTACGCTTACCCTTGGTGGAGAAAACAACGTTGACGGAAAGCAATATGTGAAAGATTCAAAAGGCAACATATTGATTACTCTTGATAACAGAGGAATTACTCTTGCCAGTGGTGTAAAAATCTCTTGGGATAACATTTCAAATCAGCCGAGCATACCGAGCAAAACAAGTGAATTAACAAACGACAGTGACTATCAAGATGTTGACCAAGTTAGAGAAACAGTGAACAACGCAGTAAAAAGTACGAAAGATGAACTTAACGCTCTTAAAAAGAACATCGGTTATACACAAATAGGAAAGGACTATGTTGTATCACCCAAGATAGTCGGTGCATATGGCGAATTTACAAAAGCTTTTAATGTCGATGTTGTCAATCCGTCTACAGGGCTTAATCAAAGTTTTTGGGCGCAAGACGCGGAAACCGGAACAAAAATAAGCGGAAATTACAGTGGAAATAACGTTGACAATAATCTTACAGTAACTCCAGAGGGGGCAAACCTTTTTTCAAACATTGGAGGACACACTAGCGGTGTAGGCTGTGGCGGTGGCTTTGCGAGTGTAAACGGTGAAACAGTTAATATAAGTGGAACTAACGTTGATATTACTACAAACAATTTGACTCTTAATGGAGTTGAAACTGTTTTTGGTTCAAAAACATTTACCAATGAAAACGGCTGGTATTGGAGACAGTGGACAGATGGATATATAGAAATGTGGGGAAGCTTTCCTGCGACTGTCTCGTTTGGTTCTAAATATGGTAGTCTGTATTATACTTATGGAAGCGTATATATGCCAGACGGAATAAAAAGTATCTTACATACTACAGGTACTGTGTTTTGTAGTGCTGGCGGGCTGTATTCTATTTTTTTTATAGGATGGAGTAGTAATGAGTTGCGGTTTTGTATAAACTCGGCTGCCGCAGAAACAAACAAACAATTGTATTTACAACTTCACGTTTTGGGCAAATGGAGATAATTGATAAAAGCGAGGTGTAACTTATGGCAATTCAAATGAGACGAGGGGCATACGCACAGTTCGACCCCTCAAAAATGAAAGCCGGAGAATGGGCGGTATCAACCGACTCCGACACAAAAAAACAGCAGATATGGATGTGCTTCGCACCGGGAGTCGTTAAGCGAATGGGAACTGTTGAAGATTTTGACGTTGAAATTCAAAGACTTATTCAGAGCTATCTTGACGGCATGGCTCAATCCGTATCACAGGCTCAAAAATCAGCGCAGACTGCGACAGAAAAAGCTACCTCAGCAAGCAATTCTGCTTCACAGGCTCAAAAATCAGCGCAAACTGCTTCGCAAAAAGCAAACGAGGTCGCCCAAGTTTCGGGAAAGATTGATACGGCGGTAAGTCAAGCAAACGCAGCTACAAAGGCTGCAAATGAAGCTGCGCAAAGAGCAGAACAGCAAGCCGGACTAGTCGAGCAGAAAGCAAACGGAAGAGGCATTACTTTTTCTGTGACAAGTGCCGGATTACTCAATGTAAGTAAGGAGGAATAATATGAGCGGAATAGACATTATATCAGACACAACAGGGCAAGCAATTGTTGAGAGTATTAAAGCCCTTGGCACAAAATTAAGCGAGGGAAGAATTATTTATGGTGTCCACATTAATGGCGCGGACAGTAACCCAAAAACAAGAGTCAGGTATTTAGCAGACGCAGTAGGCATGACTCCGGCAGCTATGAATTTCACGAGCGGAACTTTTGATTATGGCTCATGGGCAAATGCTTTTTTTATGCCAAAACCATGTATGCTTAAGACAAATGGACAGGTTGACTATTACCTCAACGAGAACGACTTGACTAAAAAAACAGACGGTAGTGCGTCAGATATAGCAAACGTTGATTACGATGGAAATGCTATGATGGAATGGGGCAATGGCACAGATATTATATGGTGGAAAATTGCACCCGACAAAGGTAATCCAAACAGTGCGAGCCTTTATGCTGCTAACTACCAAGCTGATAAAGATTTTAAAAATTTGAATTTTATCGACATTAACGGTAATGAAAAATCTCATTTTTATACACCAATTTATAATGGTTCACTTGACAGCAACAATAAGCTACGCTCAATAAGCGGACAAACAGTTATTAAATCGAAAACAGTCAGTCAAGAAATGACATATGCAAGAGCTAATGGTACAGGCTATGAAATCGAGCAGTACGTTGACAGACTCTTGATTAATATTTTGCTTATCATCATGGGAAAATCTACCGATACGCAAGATGTATTCGGACGAGGCATGAGTGAAAATGCCAGTGATGAAAATTTATTACTTCAAACCGGTACAATGAACGGCAAAGGACTGTTTTGGGGCGAAAATGCCGGAAAAGCCGGAGTTAAAGTATTTGGTATGGAGAATTATTATGGCAATCAGTGGCGAAGAACAGCCGGACTCATCCTTGCTAATGGTACAGCAAAAGTTAAGCTATCTCCGTCAACAAAGGATGGAAGTAAAGCAACCAACTACAACACTGACGGAACAGGATATATTGAGATACCCAATTCAACTCCTAGTGGTACATCGGGTGGATATATTAAAGATATGCTGTATACAGCATTAGGCATGTTTCCAATATCAATTACAGGCTCATCATCGACCTATTATCCTGATGGTTGTTGGTTTAACATTGCAATTATAGCCTTTGCTCTTTTCGGTGGCCCCCTGAGCGCCGGCCGTCCTTGTGGCGCGTTCTTCGTGGACTTGAACGACGTGGCTGGTCTCGCGAGGTGGAACGTCGGGGCTTCTCTTTCCTACAAATAACTTGCAACAGGGAACATATTAAAATTTTAGTAATAAACAGAAAGGTAAGGCGCATTGAATATGACAGAATACAAGCTCGTAGAAAGTATGCAATCGGACAAGCCGCTTGATATTGACACAACATCTTCTCCAAACATCGTTTATCAGCGAAAAAACATTAAGCTGGTTGAAGCGACGGGAAACGAGGATGATTTTACCTACAAGCCTAAGCATTGGGAGTACGATGAACGTGAGCTGACACAGGATGAATACTCACAGTATCTTATCGCAATGGAGCAGGCAAAAGAGATTAACGAACACTCTGATGAGGAGGCAATAGACAACTACACAAGGCAGTTAATGGATGAGGGGGTGCTTTAATATGAGAATTTTAGTAGAAAGCCTTAAAAGGCTATATGAGAGTGGCAGAGTAACCAAGGAAGAACTACTCGACAGAGTAGCAAGCGGTAAAATATCGCAAGAGGAATATGAGTACATTACTTCACGACTAGAATAAAAAAGAGAGGGAATTTTCCCTCTCTGATTATTGTCCTATAAACACTCCGACATCATCTGCGAATGGATTGAAATTGTAATCCATTTCAATACTTTGCGCGTTTGTTGGAACTTCAAATGATATATCGACATTTCCGGTTCTACCCGGCGAAAGCTCTAAAATTGAAGAGCTGTCGGTCAAATAAAGCATGTTTTCGACTTGCACGTTATCAGCATATCCAGTTGCATTAGTGTAAGAGAAACTAAATGTTTCGTCACTATTATTCACTACTTGAAAGCTAAAAGTAACATATTTATATCCACTTTTAGGCTTTTCATAATCATAATTCGTATTTTCATAAAAATTAGTTAAAGCTACATTTACGTTGTCTTGATAAGTTATTCCCTCTCCGACACGAGCCTCAATTTTTTGATAACCTTGTGAGGAATCGCCCTCTGTCTCGGTTTCTATCTCGCTTTCAATTTGCTCATTGGGCTTCTTTTCGCTTTTAGCGGTATCAGTACTTGAATGGTCTACAAAAATCAATCCTAAAGCAGAAAGAACACATATCACAATAGCAACAATCGAACCTACATGGCGCCTTGGAATTTGTTCTGAACTCTTAAGAGCTAAATCAATGATAGCAAGCGTCAGCGCTGTTACGATACATATTACATCAAGAAAAAGCGGTGCGCATAGTACAAGTGGCAGGCAAAAGCAAATAGCTATTGTGCTTAATACAGAATCTTTCTTTTTAAATGGCTTATCTTGTATGTATAAATTTACATAATAACTTGAAGTCTTGCGGTCAACGAGATAATTGCTCTCGATGTACCTGCAGACCATTTCCATATTACCTTGATAATGCCTATCTAAATCACCGATATTAACATAATGATTGTTAATGCAGTATTCTCTATATCTTTTCATATAAAAATCCCCCTTCTAGTTCTTTTTTGCTATTTTACTATTTACAATCCCTATTGTCAATATTCGACATAATAAAACACTTTAGAGTGCTACAGTAATGATGTTCTCAAATAAGAGAACTCTTCAAGTTTCGGTAGGGCGGTGGAAAAATCTGCCGTCCTAATATTGACGTTTAAGAACAAATGTTCTATAATTGATGTATCGGAGGTGGCATTGTATGGAATATAAGGATGAAATAATTAAAATGATTGAGAATGTGGAAGATAAAGACCTGTTACTGTACTTGTACATATTTATTAAAGGAAAAATAGAGGCAGAGTAAAAACTCTGCCTTGTGGTTATATTTTCTTTTCCCAAACGTTACCGCACTTTGAACACACAAATTTTGTTTTGCCGCTCTTGCCTTTAATTCCGGTAGCAGTACCAACAACGGCACCGACAGGTCCGAAGAGACCACCTACTGTGTTACCAACAAGTGCTTTGCCGAATGAAAATTTTTTCTTGGTATCAACAGGTATGCCAACGCCATCACAACCCCATTTAGGACATTTAACAGTTTTACTCATAATAAAATACCACCTTTCTTATTAATTTAATTTATTTTGAGTATTTTTCATACATCATATCTATTAAATTCATAATATTTTCTTGCTCTTTATCCGACAATTTAGATAACTTAAATACGTAATCTTTGAGCTTGCTGTCTATATTTGAAAGTTCATAATCTATATTTGCTTGTTCAAATATAGGATTACTTTCTTCACCTGTAACTAGATACGACAAGGTAGTTCCCAAAAAATCAGCAATTTTCTGCATATTTTTAGTTTTCGGCTCACTCTTTCCTCTTTTCCAATCAGATAGAGTCATGTTTGAAATGCCTGTAGCTCTTGAAACATCGGCATTTTTCAAGCCTTTTTCGTCTAGTAATTTCTGATAGTATTCGTACATAAAAAATCCCTCATAAATTATTATGGAAAACTTTAAAATAATGCTTGACAATTAAAGAAAACCATAATATACTAGACCTAGATTAAGGGAATCCTTAAAACCTAGGTTTTAATTTTGTTATTTTGTTGTCTTGGTAAGTTTCATTATAACGGATTTCCTTAATAAAATCAATATATTTTTAAGGAAAGGAGCGCAAAAAATGAATAATTCTAAGAAATATGCTCAATCATATTCAAGATTTGAGCAAATTTTGAAGAAAAAGGGTATCACATCATACCGGGTAGCAACAGACTTGAACTTTTCACCCATGTTGCTTTCAGACTGGAAGAGAGATAAAAGCAAGCCCAAATTAGACACCATGATTAAAATTGCAAGCTATCTTGGCGAACCGGTTGAGAGTTTCGTGGATTAGAGAGAAAGGAGATAAAAAATGCAATCACAGTACGAAAAAGAACTTCTCAAAACTTTAAAAAGCATTGATGGTACTTTAAAAAAGATTGAGAAGTCCATAAACAATGATGAGAAACATCACCTTAATATTTGCAATGCTGTTTCTCATGCGCTGAAAGGCGAAAGATATACACCTATTCAGTCAGATGATTTAGTGCAAACTGATAAGCAGATTTAAGATACTGAATTTCCTCAACAGACATTTCAGTATTGCCACACATTACGGCACTACGGCTGTCTATTTGGTATTCGGCTAACTTTGAATTTGCATATACGATTGCCAAATCATGAATTTCATCATGAGACATTTGTTTCACCTCCTTATTATCTAATGAGGAGATTATAACACAGAAAGGAGAAAACATGAACGCAAGAGAACAACGAATCGCAGAAATCATGTCAGAAAATCAAATTGAATATGACATAGCAGAGTCGATATTCCTAGACGAAATATGCAACAAATATGGAACTGATGATTGCGATATTGCAGAATCCTTGTTTGAGTCTGACGCAGAGGAAAGCGAGGTAGAAGCATGAATGAGATTTTAAAAGTTGATGTTGATACTCAAATGGTATCGGCAAGAGAACTACATAATGCACTCGAGGTCAGCAAGAGATTTTCCGCATGGTTTGAAACTTACTCAAATACCTTTATTGAGGGTGAGGATTACAAAGGTGCGTACCTTAAGGTACAGAGCAATCAATATGGCGGTGAGAAAGAGTTACAGGACTACAACATGACAGTTGATATGGCAAAGCATATCTGCCTTATGAGCAGAACCGAAAAAGGTAAGCAGTGCCGACAATATCTCATCGACTTGGAGAAAGCATGGAACACACCCGAACAGGTAATGGCTAGGGCATTGAAGATAGCCAATAAGACTATTGATAGCCTTAAGTCCGATAACACTAAGCTAATCGAAGATAATGCTCGCATGAAGCCTAAAGAGATTTTTGCTGACGCAGTATCAGCTAGTGAAACATCATTGCTGGTAAGAGATGTTGCAAAATTGATAAGACAGAATGGGGTAAAAATCGGAGAGAAGCGACTTTATAAGTGGTTACGTGAAAATGGATATGTTTGTCAAGGCTCGACAGCTCCGACTCAAAAAGCAATGGAAATGGGATTGTTTGAAGTTGTTATACGAACTGTTGAAAGAGGTGACAGGCTACCTCTTGAAACAAAGACAACAAAAGTTACAGGCAAAGGACAAGTTTATTTTGTAAATAAATTCCTTGCACAGAACGGAGAGTGATTGTATGAGAAAAAGAACTTTAAAAGAGAAATTCTATACAGGCTGTGGCTATTCGATTTTAGGGGCTATGGCATTTGCATTTTTCCTTGGATTATCGGTGGCATACGGAATTAAGACAGCAAGTATTATCGTTGGGGCAATCGTAACAGTATTTTGGCTGATACTGATTGCAATATGTCTCATAGAGGAGGGCGAACCGCATGAGAAAAAGAAAACTGATGTTGATGTTATCGACTTTAATAATTGGAATTATGACCTTAAAGCCAACAGTGAAAGCAGATAGCAAAATTGAACTGACAGCCGGCGTTACTTCCTATTTAAATAGCGTAATGCTAGGGAAGATTGAACCGACAGTAGTTCAGAATGAGCCGGTTGTAGTTGAGCAGACCTATGAGGAGCCAACAGTTCCAACTTGCCGTAAGAAATACAGTTGTAGCCGGTTTAGGAAGCTGGGGCGAGTCAGATATGGCAATTACACATATACGTGGTACTCGCAGAGAGTGTTACCTGGTGGTGGACTTAATATTCCGGGCAGACATCTAAACAAATATGGACTTGTTGTAGATGAAAACGAGTATGTAGTAATTGCAAGTGATGATTTACCACACGGAACTGTAGTTGATACTCCTGTTGGCATACAAGGGATTGTATATGACGAAGGGAGTGGAAATGGAAATCTTGACGTCTACTGCGATTGGTAGCCAATTGAAGCGTCAGAGTGCTAACGATTACCTACAAGAACTATATCGAGCTAAACGGCACAAAGACAAATCATTTGACTTTCAAGCGTTACTAGATAAAGAAATGGAGAAACTGAATGAGCGACAATGTAAGACGAATTAAGCTGGGCGATACGAGATACAAGCTCAAACCACTGACTAGAGAGCAGAAGCTATTGCTCGACAAGGCTCATTACGTGGCGAGTGAGTGGCTTTTTGTATCGGAATCAGACTCATACCTAAGAGTAGTTAAAAAATCAAGCCTACACGGAAATTTAATTCTAAAAACCATAAACAAATAGAAAGAGAGGAAACGCAATGAAGATTACACATATTTTTGCACAGAATTTTTGTAAATTCTACGGCAAAAACACATTAGACACAGATTTTTCAATGAAAACTGTGTTATCCGGTCAGAATGAAGTCGGCAAATCGACAGTTAAGAGAATCATCCTTGATGTGCTGAATTGTCATGACGAGAACGACAGAGAGATTACAGGCATAAGACCACATGATGAAAACGGAGTCGAGATTGACGATGTTGACATTGTAAGGAGTGTCACATTTGAGATTGACGGAAAAGAAAAGACTCTGGAAAAGGTTACAAGGCAGAAACGCAACAAAAAGGGTGAGATTACAGGCAGTGTTACTGATTACTCAATCAATGACGTGCCGTATAAAATGGCTGACTACAATCAGTACATCAATGACAACATAGCAGAGCTTGGAGCATTACCATTTTGCTTAAACGCCATGACGTTGCTTAACAAGTCACAGGCAGAGCAGAGATTAGCATTGGCAAGCTATTTTGGTACACGTACTGATGAAGCAATCTGCGGTATGTTTCCACAGTTTGCTGAACTTAAGCCGATGTTTGATGATGGAGACGTTGACCAGCTTAAAAAAGTATGTCGTGGCAAGCTAAACGGCACAGGCGGCAGAAACGGCAGTAAAGGACTGATTAAGGAGAGAGACGATATTTCCACAGCCATTGACACTATCCGTTCTACGAGAAGCTATGTTGACCTTGCAGAGCTTGAAATACAGAAAAAATCCTATGAGCCACAGCTTAAGGAAATTGAGGACAAGTTGGCTGACAATAACAAATTTCTTGAGGAGCGGCAGGCAATTACAGACGGAATTTTACAACTTAAATTCAAGCAGGGCGATATGGAACGTGAAGCCAATGCAGGGAACGAAAAGAAGAGACGTGAACTTACGGCACAGCTACATGATTTTGAGCAACAGAAATCAAGATTGGAAGCTGATATATCCTCAAAGGAGCAGTCAAAAGAAACACTTGAAAGAAGTGTAGCACAGATGAAAACGGAACTTGATAGCACTCGTGCTGAATGGAATAAGGCAAATCAGCTTGTATTTGATGAAACCGACACCGATTGTCCTATGTGCGGTCAGAAGTTGCCAGAGGATAAGATAGAAGCCCTGAGAAATGATTTTGAAGCCAAAAAGAAAGCTAACCTTGAAAAAATTACCGACAAAGGGAATCTCTTGAGCGACAATATTAAGACCTTTGAGAGCGACATAAAGACTGCTGAAAAAGATATTTCTGATTGTAGAGTGGAGCTTAAAGAGATTACAGAGAAGCAGAAAGTTGTCAAACAGGAGTACGACAAAGTACCTACAGAAGTGGACATGAGTGCAAACACTGAATATGTTGCGCTGACTAAGGAAATCGAGGAAAAAGAAAAGTCTTTGTCAGAAGAAAATGCTTTTGCAGACATCAAGAGAGGACTTGAGCAGGAGAGAGCGGAACTTATCAGAAAAATATCGGCTGTAGATACAAGGATTGAAGATGGCAACAAAAATAATCAGAGTATCGACAATGATATTGCAGATAAAGAAAATGAGCGTACCAACCTTAATCAGCAGATTGCTGATTGGGAGAGAAAGCTTGACTTGCTGAAAGAGTTTACTCGCAAGAAAAATGAGCTTTTACAGGCTGATGTTAATAAGTATCTGAATTTTGCTACAGCAAAGCTGTTTAGACCGCTCTTAAATGGTGATACCGAGGAGTGCTGCGACTTTGTTTACAATGGTGAAGCATATGCAAGAAACCTCAATCATGGTGCAAGGATGCTGACAGAAGTTGATATATGCCGAGCTTTTCAGAAAGTGGCAAACGTTAATTTCCCAATTATTATTGATGATACGGAGAGCGTTGACGATTGGAGAATACCACAGATTGATAACCAGCTGATTATGTTGAAGCATACACAGGACAAAGAGCTTGTGATTGAGGCGGTGTGATATGACGAATGATAGATATATTGTAGAACGAGAGTTTGAACACGCAGGATATAAATGTGTTGTGGTATTTACACGCATGGGACACAGATGCGGATATGTTGGGATTCCAAAGGAACATCCGTTGTATGAAAAAGGATATGACGAACATCTTGAAATAAAGAAGTCTGACCTTGGAGATAGAGAGGTAAAAGGTGTTTTTCCTTTGTTGCTTGCCTGCCTTGATAAAGATGAAAGAATCCGCATTGATGCATATTTTCAGTGTCACGGCGGTATTACCTTTGCGGATGGCGGAGAAAATTCAAACTATCCAATAGAAAGTGATTTATGGTGGTTTGGTTTTGACTGCGGACACGCAGGAGATAAAGCAGATTTGAGCTATGCAATAGAGAAGTTCCCCAAACAGGCAGAGCAACTTAAAATGCAGAAGCAAATCAACGATATGTACCCGATTGAGGGCGATATTATCAGAACAGAAGAATATGTTGCGGAAGAGTGTAAGAAGTTGGCAGAACAGTTAAAAGAGTTTGAAGAAAGTGAGGAATAGAAATGAGTATTAAGAAGAGAAATTATTATATGGGTGGCAAAAAGCATACTGTAGAACTTAAGTATGACGGATATATGTATACAGTCATATCTGACGGAGTTCTATTCAAACAGACGCCTAATGAACTGTTTGCGGTTCAGGTATTTAATGAGATTTAGGAGGATTAATTATGGCAGAGAATACAGCAGTTGTGGAAAAGAAAGAAGCTGAAAGCAGAGAGCTTGTAGCAAAAGATTTTACAGAGGGAATGGTTGTAAAAATTAAGCAAAAAGAGAAGTTTGGCTTAACATTTCCTAAAGATTATAACTACACAAACGAGCTTATGTCAGCAATGCTTATCTTACAGGACACACAGGATATGAATAAGAAGCCTGTATTACAGAGTTGTACAAGGGCAAGTATTGAAAATGCGCTTATCGAAATGGTAACAGACGGATTATCAATAAGAAAGAAGCAGTGCTACCCAGTCGCTTATGCGGGCAAATTAAGCTGTCAGCCGTCTGTTTATGGTGCAACTTGCGTTGCTAGAAGATATGGACTTGCTGATATTAACGCAGAAGTTGTCTACGAGGGCGATAAGTTTAGCTACACAATCAAGAACGGAAAGAAAACAATCGTAGAACACACACAGGAAATTGACAATATTGACAATGACAAGATTAAGGGTGCTTATGCGGTTGCAGTTATGAAAGATGGAACTGTTAAAACAGAAGTTATGACTATCAAGCAGATAAAGACAGCTTGGAAACAGGGATTTGGATATAAGGAGAATGGAAACGGAGTTCATCAGAAATTTGCAGACCAGATGGCCATGAAAACTGTTAAGAACAGACTTCTCAAAGCTATAAACAATACTCACAGCGGTTTTGGTAAAGAAGATGATTACGAGGAAATCAGCCACGATGAAATGCTTGAACAGGATGTTGCCTATGACATTGAGCAGAATGCAAACACAGTAGATTTTGACGAGGACAACATAATTGATGTAGAGCCGACCGACACAGCCGACAAGCAGTCAGAGGAGCTACCGGAATTTATGCAGAGTGAGGAGAACTGATATGAGAGTAATTTCACAGGACGGAACAATAGATGTTCCTTATGAAGATTTTGTTTTTTCAATATTAAATAGTGGCGGTGGGAATTTTGGAATTGTTGCAGTTAAAAATGTCGCAGAGCCACCGGAAGTGTTTATGAACAGCCTTATAGCAACCTATTCCACCAAAACAAAGGCAATTAAGGCTATGGAAATGCTTAGAAAAGTATATGAAAATAATGCGTTTTATCATTGCACAGCCGGTTCAAAGCGTTTCGAAGAAGTACAGAGTATTTTGAGTGAGGAACAATTTCAGAAAGCTACAACAGAGTACTTTCAGTTCCCACAGGATGATGAAATCGAGGCGTGAGTATGAGATTAAAATGTTTAGGCTCATCATCAGCCGGAAATTGCTATCTGCTAACTTCCGACAGTGGAGAAACACTTATCCTTGATTGCGGAATGCCGATTAAGGAGATTAAAAAAGGCTTAGATTGGAACATTAAAGATGTTGTGGGTGTGTTATGCACCCATAAACACCTTGACCATAGCAAGTCAGTAAAAGATTTTGAAACTATGGGTATTCCCGTATTTGTACCATACATAAGCAAAAAACCTATGAAAATTGGTAATGGAGATTTTAGAGTACAGGCATTTAAACTAACAACAATAGACGGAAGCTGGACACATACAAACGCAAATGGCGAACCTTGCCCGATATTCGGATTTCTGATTACTCACAAGGAAATGGGAAGAATGCTTTACATAACCGATTGCGAGGTTGTCAAGTGGAGATTTAAAGACATAAACCACATTCTCTTAGGCGTGAATTATGACAAGGATTTAATCGACAGGGATAACCAAAGTAAAGCTAATCACGTTTTCAGAGGTCACTTATCCATTGACACTGCTTGCGATTTTGTTAAGACAAATTATTCAGATGGCTTGCAGAACGTCATAATGTGCCATTTATCAAGTGAAAACGCTGATAGTGATAGTTTTATCGAGAAGATGAAAAAAGTTGCTTATGGGGCAAATGTGGATGTTGCAGAGCGTAACAAGGAATGGCTACTTGCTAATCCTAATGAGTGCCCTTTTTAGAAAGGAGATTATATGCCAAGAGTTTCTTTTGGACAGGGAGGCGTGAATGAGAAACTTTTATAGCGGTATCAGTAATGATAAAACACAATTTTTAATAAATATGAATTGGTATAAGGATAATGATGTAGAGACTTGTTTTAACCATAGTAAAATTTTTCATGGATTGCCTAAAGAATGCAGTATTGAAAAAAATGATTTTGAATTAGTATATTTAAAATTTGAATGGATTGGTAATACATATTACCCGCAAGAAAGCGATAAAAGTGAAGGACAACCAATTAGGGTATATAAAATCAAGATGTAAATAATAAATATATAATTCTGAAAAGGGAAAATATCCTAATGCAGAACAGAAATACAGACTTGAGTTAGTAGAAAGTGAGGAAAAATAATGAACATTGTAACATTAATCGGCAGATTAACTAGGGACCCTGAGATTAGATATTCACAGGGCGAAAATGCAATGGCAATAGCAAGATTTACACTTGCCGTTGACAAGAATTTTAAGAAGAAAGACGATAAGGCAAATTTTATTAACTGCGTGGCTTTTGGCAAGATTGCTGAAACAGTAGAAAAGCACGTATTCAAAGGTTCAAAGATAGCAGTTATCGGTGAGTGGACTACAGGCAGTTACAAGAATAGAGACGGAAACACAGTCTACACTAACGATTGCAACATATCTAAGTTGGAATTTTGCGACAGTAAAAATTCAAGTGGCGGCAGTGCAGAACCACAGCCAAAGCCTGATGATAGCTTTATGTCAATCCCTGATGGTATTGACGAGGAATTACCATTTAACTAAAGAGGTGGAAGTATGGGATTGATTGACGCGGATGCACTAAAGAAAGATTTAAAATCGGTTACTTTAAGCAATGGAACTTTACTCAATACAAATACAGTATTGCTATTACTGGATAAATATCCGACCGCTTATGATGTAGATAAGGTTGTGGAGCGGTTAGAGAAAGAAAAGAATCCGAACTACAGAGAGGATGGAAGTCTGATGGGGGAAAGAGCAGCGATTGAAATTGACAAGGCAATTGATATTGTAAAGAGAGGTGGAAACATTGAATTATCAGAACATAGCAAGAGCCAAGGCAATAGAACAGGAGAATAAAAAGCGGTTATTAAAGCTGAATCCAAAGCTGAATGACAGGAGTGGGATTTACTTCCTACTCCGAGAAGATGAAAACGGATTTAAGTACGCTTATATCGGACAGGCGGTACATACACTTAGCAGATTGGCAAGCCACCTTGTGGGATATGAACAGCACATAGACCTTAGTTTGAAACGCCACAAGCTGTATGACAAAGAGAAAAACCCTTATGGTTGGCGAGTTGAATTCCTGAATTTCCCCGAAAGTCAGCTTGACGAAAAGGAGAAGTATTACATCAAGCTATATGCTGATAAGGGATATCAGCTTAGGAATGTCAGTTTAGGCGGTCAAGGAGAAAATCGAGCTAGTGGTTCAATAGGTGAGAGAAAAGCACCTAAAGGCTATATGCAAGGCATACAGCAAGGCAAAAAGGTGTTAGCAAGGGAATTATCCTCTATCGCAGAAAAGCACCTTATAATCCGCTTAAAGCCAGAAAAAGAGCATAACAAAGTATCACAGAAACAGTATGAGAAGTTTATGGATTTAATCAATATTGGGAATTGCGAGGTAAATAATAATGATGATTAAAAAAAGAGTTTTGGACGAGTATTCGTCTTGCAGTGCGCAACATGACGAGTACATAACTAGGTGTTATTGCTCCAACTGCAATGAATATTTAGGTGCAACGGATAGTACATATTTGAAAAGCAATAATACTTTAAGCGAGGATATGAGATTTTGTCCTTATTGTGGAAAACATGTTTAATTTTTATTGAAAGCGGTGAGAACAATGAGCAGTAAGTTACACAAAATTCCGCATTTTAACACTTACGATGATATAAGAGTTGAAATGCAAAACGATTTACAGTACAGGCTTGCGAATAGAACGGATGAAACATCTCTTGGTAGGTCTTTATATTATCGAATAAATGTACAGTTGATATTAACACAGGAATGTCCTTATAACTGTCCGTTCTGCTTAGAGAGGAAGAACCCTATGCAAGGCGATAATAATTTTAAGGCACAGATTGAGTCGTTAAAAAAGATATTGTCGGAACACCCCAATGCGAGACTTACAATTACAGGCGGAGAGCCGGGGCTATATCCTAACCATGTTTCAGAACTTATTGATACATACAAAAAACATAGCAATAATGTGTTTTGCTCAATTAATACCACTGGATATTCAAAGGAACTTAACGGATTAGCACATATCAACTTATCTTATAACGATTATGTGCATAAAAGCCCTAGTGATTTCCCTGATTGCACAGTTCAGACAGTAATCGAAAATCCAACGATTGAGTATATTAAAGGTTTCATGGAAATGGAGGCCGATAATTTTTCATTCAGATTTTTAAGCGGACTTGAAAGGAAAGATTATTCTGTAAAAATATGGAATGATTTACAGAATAATGATGATATTGATATTCATACCTTTAGGATTGGCGATTTCTTTGTATATGCAACATTTGACTATATGGGAAAACATGCAAGATTGACATTAGGAGATATGTGGCAGCAGAGAAACAACGATTACAAAGATGGATACTCAAATATTATTATTCATCCCGATGGAACTATTGGGACTAATTGGAGATAAGAAAGTAGGCGATTCAGAATGAAGATTTTGAGTAAAAAGAAATGTGAAGAAATTCTGAAAAGAATTACTGCAAATGAAATTATTCAGGTTGAATACGGACTGCACGACATGGAGGCAGAAACAAAGGCAACGGAAAATAGAGCAGGGATAGCTTTTATTGTTGGTGGCATTAAGGGAATGAATAAGGTGCAGAACACGTTGAGAAAAAGGTATAACAATATAAACCACGAGGGAAAAGATTAAAATACATCAATCGAAACTTGAAGAAAATAGGAGATTAATTAAATGGCAGAACGTAGAATGTTTGCTAAGAAAATAACTGAAAGTGACGCTTTTCTCGATATGCCAAGCAGTACTCAAATGCTTTACTTTCACCTATCCATGAATGCTGACGATGACGGATTTGTTAATAATCCTAAGAAAATTCAGCGTATGTGCGGTGCTAGTGATGATGATTTTAAACTGTTGATTGCAAAATCGTTTGTAATCTTATTTGAAAGCGGAATTATCGTTATTAAGCACTGGAAAATGCACAATTACATACAGTCCGACAGATACAGACCTACTGATTATGTAGACGAAAAATCCATGCTTGGAGTCAAGAAAAACAAAGCATACACGCTTGACGAAAGCAAGATGTATACAAAGTGTATACAAGATGTATCCGTAGGTAAGAATAGTATAGGTAAGGTTAGGTTAGGAGAGGATAGTATAGTTAAGGATAGTAAAGGGGAGAGTGTGAGAGGGGAAAAAGCAAAACGCTTTATCCCCCCAAGTGTTGAAGAAGTCGAGCAGTACTGCATTGAGAGAAACAATAACATTGATGCTCAATCATTTATTGATTTTTATGAATCCAAAGGCTGGATGATTGGCAAAAACAAAATGAAAGACTGGAAAGCAGCAGTCCGGACCTGGGAAAGAAGTCGAAAACAGGAAAATAAAGAAAATGTGTTTGATGAATGGAGAAATGCTTAATGACAAGAGATGAAACAATTAAACTCTTAATGGTTATCCAGTCGGCATATCCGAATTTTAAACCACCGGATAAAACAGTGGCAGTTGATACGTGGTATACGATGCTTAAGGATATGGATTACAACGTTGTGCAAATGGGTTTGAGAGCCTACATAACATCCGATACAAGTGGTTTTGCACCAAGCATAGGGCAGTTGATAAATACAATATACACCATTCAGAATCCACAGGAACTAAACGAGATGGAAGCATGGTTCCTTGTTAGCAGGGCAATACGAAATGGCTATTATGGTGCAGTTGAAGAATTTAACAAGTTACCACCACTCGTGCAAAAGGCTGTCGGGAGTCCAGATAACTTGCGGAATTGGGCGCTGACAGACAGCAAGAGCATTGAAAACGTAGTGCAGTCGAACTTTATGAGAACCTACAGGACAGTCGTTAATCGAGCAAAGGAATATCAAAAAATGCCAAAGGATATAAAGGCATTGATTGAAAGTGCCAATAAAAGCTCGTATTCGGCTCAAATCGGCTCTAAAAATCAACAGACGATAAAATTATCGCTTGAAGATAATAAAAGCCAAAATAAGCCAATTAAAGGCATTCCAATGCCAAAAGAAATTAAGGAACGCATCGAGCAGATGAAAAGATAGGAGGAAAGAGGTTTGTGCGCACAATTAAAGCTGGCTTTACTCCTAGTGAAAAATGATAAAAGACAAGTATTCAAGGCAGAGATATGAAGAACGAAAAGCCAGTAACCTTTGCGTGCTTTGCGGAAAACCACTTGATAGAGAAGGTGTGGTTTGTACGGCATGTAACAGCAAACGTACAGCATATGGCCGAGAACTTTATAA
>ERZ773143.1540-NODE-1540-length-19980-cov-3.211343_pt1 | contig 19980 bp, 17 predicted proteins | sample MGYA00580852_ERZ773143 | MGnify/ENA primary metagenome ERZ773143 (study PRJEB29015, sample SAMEA2737853) | human gut metagenome | biome: human gut; feature: human-associated habitat; material: faeces | place: China | collected 2012 ... | reverse complement strand
CCTGCCAGCGGCAGCCGGACAGGTAAAGCGCCGGATTACTGCTGGTCAAAAGACTGTAAAAATGCTTTGGTACGTTCTTCTTTCGGATTTGCAAAAAACTCCTTCGAGGGTCCCTGTTCCACGATACGCCCGTTTTCCATCAGGATGACCTTATTGGAAACATTTTTGGCAAAGCTCATTTCGTGGGTGACCACGATCATCGTCATCCCTTCGTTTGCCAGGGAACGCATGACGGAAAGGACCTCACCGGTCAGCTCCGGGTCGAGGGCAGAAGTCGGTTCATCGAAATAGATGATTTCCGGTTGGGCGGCAATGGCACGCGCGATTGCGACACGCTGCTGCTCTCCTGCGGTCTGATTCCGGAAAATGAGATTTCCCGCTCTATGGGCGTCGAGCTAAATCCGGTCACCTCCGGTCCTTCTGTCAACGAAAGCCTTGAGACAAATATTCCGGGCGTTTTCGCCTGCGGTAATGTTCTTCACGTTCATGATCTCGTGGACTATGTATCCGAGGAAGCCGGCGTTGCCGGAAAGAATGCCGCAAAATATATCAAGTGCGGGGGCGATCATGCTGATTCCGGCAAAGAGATCCCCATCGTCGCAACCGACGGCGTCCGCTATACCGTTCCAAAAACGCTGCATGTCGCCAATATGGACGACGAGCTGACCGTGCGTTTCCGCGTCGGCGGTGTATACAAGAACTGTTATATTTCCACCTACTTAAACGACCAGCGGATCATCTGCCGCAAGCGTCCTGTCATGGCTCCCGGCGAGATGGAGCAGGTAAAACTGCAGAAGTCCGTTCTGGAAGCAATGAGTGACCTGGATCACATTACCATCAAAATAGAAGAGGAGGCGTAACACATGGAAACAAGAAATCTTACATGCATCGGCTGCCCGCTGGGCTGTGCCATCACAGTTACCATGGATGGCGGAAATGTTGTCTCCATCACCGGAAATACCTGCAAGCGCGGCTCTGACTATGCCGCAAAGGAAGTCACACATCCGACGCGCATCGTCACAAGCACCGTCTGTGTCCGCGGCGGCTCCATCCCGATGGTATCCGTCAAGACCGCACAGGATATTCCCAAAGAAAAGATCTTCGAGATCATGAAATATATCAACGCGCTGACGGTGACGGCTCCGGTACACATCGGAGATGTCCTGCTGAAAGATATTGCAGGAACCGGCGTCGACCTGATCGCCACCAAAGAAGTTCTCTCTTAGAACCGCAGATGCAGCTGCAAAAGTAAAAAAGTGCCGGTAAGCCAGACCAGCTTACCGGTACTTTTTAATTTTGTCAGAATAGCATTACAATACTGCGGTGCGCGGGAGCAATACGGCAAGCCCCGCGTCCGGTTTTGCAATCGCCCGCATCATAAACTGCACATCCCGCTTTACCTGTTCCCCCGATAACGTTTTTCTGTAATATACAAAATCAATCATATAGTAGCAGATGGATGTGGAAAGAAAGCTCGTCACCGCCTCCAGTTCCTCGGGATGCTTTTCAAACATGCCCGGATTCTCGCCAAGCAGCAGACGGCGCACCTGCGCATCCAACGCCATGCGTACACCACGCACGATCATCGGCCACGCGAGCTCGTTCGCCAGCTTCTCATAAAAGCTGCGCTCCCTCTGCAGCACCTCCATCAGATCGCATGCCCACTTTTCCATACTGTCATACTGTCCCTGCAGCTGATCCTTAAAGTCATTACAGCCGATCCACTCCAGCACATCATAAATATCCTTAAAATGATAATAAAAACTCTGGCGGCTCATCCCCGTTGCCTCCATGATGTCCCCGATCGTAATTTTGGATATCTCCTTGCGCTTCATCAGCTGCCTGACACAATCCGCAATTTTTTTCTTAGTTGAATAACACATACCCGTACCCCCTTCTCCTGATACACTGTATCCGTTACATTTTCCACACTGCCTGGTTTGTCGTTGAAATCGCAATCGCTCCCGCATTCAGTGCCCGCATGACGTCCTCCTTCTCCGAGATCAGACCTCCTGCGATCACCGGTACTGCTGCCTGCCCTGCTATATGCTTTATGATTTTAGGCATAATGCCCGGCAGCACCTCGATTAGATCTGCAAACTCCATACCGTGGTGTTCCAGTCCTCCAATCGCCTTGGAATCAATCGCAAATATGCGAAATACCGTACAGAGATCCAGCTCCTTCGCATAACGGATCATTTCCGGCTTTGTGGAAATAATACCGTCCGCCGCCGTCCCATACCGTATAAAACGCACCGCTTCCTCCCTGACCGCAAGCCCCCCGATCAGATCCAGATGTACAATGACAAACTTTCCGGCATCTTTTAACCGCTGCACGATATCCGGGATGGTAATCAACTCTCCATACAAAATGAATACCACGCGGATATCATTCTGTATACAGACCTCCACCCCCGTCTCGTCCTTCACCGCCGCGATAATCGGTCCGTCCACAATCGCGTCATAAAATTGCTGCTTCATCTTTTGTCTGCACTCCCCCCATTCTCCCCTGCCGCATCATGGCATTCCTGGCGCATCATTTCCATAATGATATTTCCCATAGCGGAAGTCAAAAAATCCCGCAAGCTGCACATTCTTTATTTCTTCATAGGGCGTAATTTCCTATGAAAAAAAGCACACCGACAGAGTAACATTTCTGTTATTCCCGGCCTGCTCTTTCACTCTTGGCTCACACTATAGAATTGTATGCAAAATACCGTGTAATTTCTTTCTGACATTATTATAACTATGTCAAAAAGGAAACGCAACCGAATTTCAGATTTTGCATTTGACAATTTCAGCGTTTTGTCAAAAAACTCACATCGGATTCTCAAGGTATTCCGCCAGCACCTGATATAACCGCTGCAGCTCTACCGGCTTTGCAAGATAGTCGTTCATTCCGGCTTCCTTACAGGCATCCATATCCTCGCGCGCATCCTTCGCGCTCATTGCGATAATCGGAATCATCTGCGCATCCTTGTGCGGCACCCGTCTGATCTGCCTTGCCGCCTCAAAGCCGTCCATCTTCGGCATCACAATATCCATCAGGATCGCATCGAAATAATGCGCTTCCTTCTCCATAAAAAGACGCACCCCGATTCCCGCCGGACATGCGTCTCTTATTGTATCTTTATGTATGCCTTCGTTTCGATATGACATATATGCCTTCGCTTCGGTATGCCTTAGCTTGTCATCTCTGTGCCGTCATAACGTGCCAGATCCATGATCTTCTGAAGCTCCGCTCCCTCAACCGGCGCCTCGCCCAGACTCTCATGCCTGCCATCCGGCAGGATCTGTCCCAATGCGCGCACTTCCTTCTCCGCCGTCATCTCAATCGTGTAGTAACCCGCTTTCTTCGTCTGCGGATTAAACGTAATATAGATACGATAGCAAAGCGGGGCTGCCAGTGCCTTCTCCGGCAGATCCACGCGGATCAGTGTCAGATCCTCCGCAATGTCAAGCGCCATAACCGAATAGTCTGCCTCTGTGTACGGATAGAGCTTCGGCTCCTTATACGTCTCGGCAAAAATCTGGTTCACGAACGCCTCGCGCTCCTCACAGAGCTTCCGGACAAACGTCTCTCCCTCTGCATACAGGCGCTTCGGCAGAACTCCAAACTCCACCTGCTTTTTCACAAACACGTTAAACTGCTGCGGTGTCATCTTCACCTGCCGCATCTGTGCCGCCTTCTGATCTGCCTCATGCAGCTTCCGTACAAGTTCGGTCTTTAATACAAGGTTATCCGAGAACGGATTGATGACCAGCCCGGTCAGCTCCAGTTCCGGCTTCACGACGATGTTGTTGCACGCTGGGAACGGCATGAAAAGAAGTGCCTGGCTCTTCGGCTCCTCCGGCATCTGCTCCTTGGAAGTATATGCCACAAAAAACTGCTCGCCCTTGTTGTTCTTGAGGAAACACGGGGTCGGCTGATCCGGCGCCTTAAGCATTGCCGGCACATACAGCTTGGTCGGACGAAGCAGGTTTAACACCGTGGTAAGGTTCTCCTTGGTGCGCTCCGCCGCATACTGCTTAATCGCTTCCTCTAATCTATCGTTGGTGATCTCCATTGTCATTTTCTCGTCCATCTTATAAGTATCCTTTCCTATGCTCCGATGTCGCTAAAATGAATTATATCATATCTTTCCCATAAAATGAACTGTTTTCTAATCCACAACAAAGACTGAGATATCCTGTGTCAGACGCTGTGCCGTCTGATCGCATCTGCCAACTTCATCTGTGACCGTATCCGCCTCGGATTTGACTTCCACGGTCTTTTGTGCAATATCTGTCGTTCCTTTTGCACCTTCGTTGGTTGCCGTTGCAATTCCCTCCATCGCATCCAGCACTCCATCGATTGATGCCAGCAGTTCCTCCGATGTCGCGCTGAAATCGCTGATCAGTGCATCAATCTTTCCTGCATCCTGGTTGTATGCATCAGCCACCGCATCGAACATGTCATAGCTTGCCACGACATCATTTCCCACAAATGCAAGCAGCTGCTCCGCATCGGAAGAAAGCTGTGCGACAGAAGTCGTAACTTCCTCCGTCACCTTCTGTATCTGGGTAACAGTCTGCTTGGACTGATCTGCAAGTCCGCCAATTTCTGTTGCCACAACGGCAAATCCTTTGCCTGCCTCCCCGGCGCGTGCTGCTTCAATCGAAGCATTTAACGCAAGCAGGTTTGTCTGGTTTGTAATCTCCATGATCGCCGATGATAACACTTCGATCTGCTGAACTACCTTTGCAGCCTCAAGTGCCTTTGTAAGGCTCTCCCGTATCTCATTGTGGATCCGGCTCGCATGCTCACGCTGTTCTCTGGTATCGTTCTGTGCCTTTGATGCCCGCTCGTGTATATCTGCTGCCTGCTGTGCCCCATCCTGCGAACGATTTGCAATATTTTTCGCCGCCTCTTCAATCTCAAGAGACATGCTCTTAATCGTATCCGAGGATGCCGCGGTCTCCTCCATGCTTGCAGCAAGTTCCTCTGTCGTTGCGGAAACGTCCTCGATATTGCCGTTCAGCGTAATCACATTCGTCTTGACCGTATCGACGACCTCCCCGATTACATAACTCTCATTTTTCACTTCTCTGATAAGATCTCTGATCTGGCACTTCATATTCTCAAGGCGCTCGCCGAGAATACCAAAGTCGTCCCTGCGGTTCTCAAGCTGTACCGGCAGCGGCTGCGAAAAATCACCCTTTGTAATATAACCGATGTACGTGAGTGCAACCTGAAATGATTTGCTCAGTGAAAACGCCATATAAAGACAGACCGCCATAACAATCACAACCAGAAAACTTCCCATTCCGATAATCGCAAGCAGTGCACTTTTTACATTCTCCTTCATTGCCTGTGTCTCTTTGGCAACAGTCTCATCAATATAATCGATATAATTGCCCGTTCCAACAACCCATCCAAACGGCTCAAATGCCCTGCTGTAGGAGCGCTTCGGAGAGGACTCCGTCTCCCCTTCCTTCGGGAATACATAATCTGTATAACCGCCGTCCGGCTCCTGTCCGACACGTATAATCTCTTTTACCATCTGGTAACCGTCCGCATCCTTTGTCTCCATACGGTTTGTTCCCTCGGTCTCGCTTCCGAGCAGAACAACATTGTCTCCGTCATAGGTATCCGCCCAGAAATAACCACCGTCTCCATACCGGAGTTCCCTTAAAAGATCCGCTCCGCGCGTTTCGGCCTCCTCATAGGAATAGTCGCCGTTTTCATAGCCCGCATACACCGCATCCAGCATGGAAATTGCATTATCCACCTGATTCTTGATATTCTCATCATAATCATCTTCAATACTTGTACGGAGAACGCTCTCTGATCCCTTCTCCATAACCAGCATCCGGTTCACTGCCAGAACTCCGATCGCCAGTGTTCCAATCAGCGTAATCAGCGCAAGAATAATCATCTTCCAACGCACGCTCACATTTTTCATACCCATCCGACTCCTTCCTGATAGTTATTTCTTTTATTATCCTACTTTTTCATTTTTTTGTCTATAGATGTTAATTATTTTGCAATCTTTCCCCGTTTTTTGTAAATATTGCACATATATCACTTACAAATAACGCGATAACACTTACGGAACCGGATGATTCTTACATATGAGTACCGTAGAAAATCCTGTGTTCTTCTGGAACGGACTGATTCCCACGTCCTCTGGCTGACAGCAGATGTCTTCCACATGCCAGCACCCCTGCCTCTTCCATTACGAAGAAGCAGGGGTGCGCTTTTTGTTTCTATATGTTTTTTAAAACAGTACCTGTTACACCGTTTTTTTATCTTCTGCAACTTTGAATTTGCGGATCATTTCACGCAGACTTTCCGCCTCACTGCTCATCTCCTGGCTGGCAGCCGCGCATTCCTCTGATGTTGCAGAATTTGTCTGTACGACATCATTGATCTGCTCAATTCCCTCATTAATCTGCTTAATTTCTGTCGTCTGTGTCTCCAACGTCTCTGCAATATTTGTAACTTCGGTCGTAATTACTTTGGAGTTCTCAGCAACCTCCTCTAATTGTGCCGCAGTCTGTCCCGCAATCACCATTCCCTTTTCCACAGCTTTCACAGAGGTTTCAATCAGAGTCGCAGATTCCTTTGCCGCCTGGGCGCTCTGATCTGCCAATACGTTTACCTGATTTGCCACAACTGCAAATCCCTTTCCAGCCTCTCCCGCTCTTGCAGCCTCAATGGAAGCATTCAGTGCCAGCAGATTTGTCTGGGATGCAATTTCGTTGATTGTCGTGATAATCTTATCAATCTCCTTTGATGCCTCGCTGATCTCATGCATGGAATCAACCATTTCATGCATCTTGCCATTACTTTCTGAAATGGCATTTCCAAGTTCATCCACTTTTACACTGATTTCTTTGGCAGACTGTGAATTTTTTTCCACCTGTTCTGAAACACCTGTAACAGTTGCGGTAAGCTCCTCTACTACCGCAGCCTGATTTGTAGCTCCATCTGCAAGATCATTGGAGCTTGATGCCACCTGCTCTGCTGCGCCGGAAACTTCATTGGAAACATTCTGGATTCCTTTGATCGTACCTGCCATACTTGCCTGAAATGCCATAAACGAATTTAAAATACCGACAAAATCACCTCTCCACTCCACCTCAGGATGAACATCAAAATTTCCTTCTGAAAAGAGCTTCATGGAGCGGTCAATATCATCTACATAGGTTCCCAGTATACGAATTGATTTCCGCATACTGTGTGCCAGTTTTCCGATCTCATCATCGGAATGATATTCCAGCGTACTGTGCAGATTCCCTTCTGTTAATTCCATTGCAACGTCCTCAATCGCATGTAATGGCTCCAGAATTGTTTCAAGTACTCTCTTACCTGTTTTCCGCGTCAAAGTAAATGCAAAAACCAGGCAGACAATAATCACAACAAATCCTGCAACCGTACAGACTACCATATTTCTGACTGTCTCGCTACTTGCCTCATCTGTCAGTTCATCTAATTTTATCGCAATTTCTACTACTTTATTTAAAGCCGGGGTACAATTATTAAGAATTGCATCTGTGGCATTCTCATCGTTTCCGTTTTTTATTTCTTCTATAATGGAATAACCAATTTTTCCCCAGTCAGAAAGAGCCGTTGAATATTCCTCGTAATTTTCATCGGAAAGGACTTCCGTTTTCTTTAAAATCTGCAGTTCAGAATCAACTTCTGAAAGCAGTCTTTTTACTGTTTGTTCATAGTTATCATAAGAGGATGTATCCTCATTTAATGCCATCTCTCTGATATTTCTTGCTGCAGCATTAACGTTAATCCTGCAGATTTTTACTGCCTGGTCTGCTACATTAACATTCTCAACATAATGCATCATATTGGCAAACAATATACCTATAATTACAACAGAAAGCAGACCAGAGATCAACATCATTGTAATGACTTTTCTATATCCGTAGTCTATCCTTTCCTTTAAATGCATGTTTTCCAATTTCTTCTTCATCATACTCTCTTGTGACATCATGGGATTATTATTCCTTTCGCTTATTTTTAGTATATCCTTAGTACTAATACACTAATATATCAACTTCTTTTTAAAAGTCAATACACGTCATTTATTTTATTTTTATTTTACATCTGACCGTTTCGGCAATCTGTCCAAAAACTCACATCGGATTCTCAAGATATTCCGCGAGCACCTGGTACAGTCTCTGCGGCTCCACCGGCTTTGCAAGATAGTCGTTCATTCCGGCTTCCTTACAGGCATCCATATCCTCGCGCGCATCCTTCGCGCTCATTGCGATAATCGGAATCATCTGCGCATCCTTGTGCGGCACCCGTCTGATCTGCCTTGCCGCCTCAAAGCCGTCCATCTTCGGCATCACAATATCCATCAGGATCGCATCGAAATAATGCTCTTTCCTCTCCATAAAAAGCTCCAGCGCCTGCCGTCCATCTTCCGCACAGACGACTTCCACGCCCCGGCGCTCCAAAAGCTTCCGCGTAATCTCAACATTGAGCGGATGATCCTCCGCGAGAAGCACCCGCTTCCCCCCGAGCGCGGCAAACGCCTGTCTGGAACCCCCGCCTCTTGCCACTTCCTTCTGTGGCTGAATATCCGCGAGCGGAAGATCCAGATGCACCTTCACCTTCGTGCCCTCGCCGATCGCACTTGTGACTGCAATACTTCCGCCAAGCTGCTGCACAATATTCTGTGTAATTGCCAGCCCCAGTCCGCTGCCGTGCCGCCGTTCCGCCTCATTCCGTCTTTCCTGCGTAAACGGCTCAAACAGCAGTTCCTGAAACTCCCTGCTCATGCCGATTCCGGTGTCCGCGACAACATAATCCGCAGAAAAAGTACCGCTGTGAACCGCATAATTGCATACCCGAAAAGAGATCTCTCCCCCTTCCGGAGTGAACTTGACCGCGTTCCCCAGCAGATTAAAAAAGAGCTGCTCCAGCCGGATCGGATCCACCATGACATTCAGACTGTTCTCGCCGCCGGACATGTGAAATGTGATCCCCTTTTTGGCGCACTCCGGCTCTGTCATGTCCCGGATGGCTTCCATAAAATCCTCGAGCGCATACGGCTTCGGATGCAGCCGGAATCTCCCCAGTTCAATCATGGAAACATCCACAAGATCATTCAAAAGCCCCATCAGAAACCGGCTCGCCGTATCAATTTTTCCAAGACATTCCACCATCTTCTCCGGGTGATCCGACTCTTCAAGTCCGACCGCCGTCATTCCCATGATCACGTTCATCGGCGTCTTGATGTCATTGCTGATGCGGGAGAGAAAATCCGTCCTTGCATCCGCGACATGCTGCAGCGCCTCATCCCTCTCACGTTCTGCTTTCCGGATCAAAACGATGCTGACCGCCAGTATCGCTCCGAGAAGCAGCAGGAAAATCAGCAGCAGGATTCCGCTTTCCCCCATGGTCTTTTTCCTCCAACAAGTATCATTCCGACAAGCAGCACCACCACTGTCGCCACCTGATCCGGTGTCCCAAAAACAATGTCACGCACAAAACTCCACGCCGCGTGAAACGCTCCGATTCCCCATATATTTCCGCGCCGGATCAGATAAAGCGCCGCGAAAATACCGAACAGCATACCGTTTAAAAATGCAAGCGGCGCCTCCACGGCTCCCGCCGCGTACGGAAGCGCACCGATCACCGCACTGATAAGCACCGCCACCGTCATCGAATAGCGCCGCGCGATCGTTACCATCAGGTAACTGCGGTACAAAAGCTCCTCCGCCATCCCCTGGATCAGATATCCCAGGAGAAACAGCACCAGCATCCCCGGCGCCGTTCCGGTAAACAGCTTCGCATTTCCCGCCGCCACAGCGATACCCCCCGTGACTACCGCAAATACCACCCCAAGTCCCAGTCCAATGGCATATTCCCGCAGCGCGTGCTCCTTCACAAAACCGATCATCTCAAAGCTGCGCTTCTGGAACTTCCTGCAGAATAAGACGACCACCAGAAGCATGGCAATTCCGGAAAAAAGCTTTAACACCGCGTAGGCATCCGAACCCGCAATCTGCACCGACACCTCCGACAGCTGTTCCATATCCCCGGAGGCAGCCGCATCCTGATATGCCGTGTTCGTATTCAGCAGCACAAGCTCTCCCGGCAGCAGAATCAGCATCTCTCCAAATGCCGCAATGATGTACACCGTCACAAACACCAGCAATTCCACCAGCCAGTGCTGCCCCTTCTGTACCTTTTTCGACTGCTCAACGAGCTTCGGACAATCTATGCTCTCTTTCATCTCAATCTCCCATCCTGCGTGTGGGCTTCTGTCTGCCCGCTGCGACATTTCATTTTACGGAAAACTGCCTGTTTCCGCCGTTTTTCTGCACTTATCATAACATAAAAAATGGAGCGATGCAAAAATTTCCTGCACCGCTCCACACGCATTTTCCGGCTCATTTCTTCCGCCGGCTGATGCTTATTCCGGCTCACTTCTTCCGCCGGCTGACTTCCATCCTGGTCCGGTTACTAACGCCGGATTCCTATCCCAGCTCGATTACCGCAACCTCACAGCTTTCGAGTGTCAGCGCGTTCGCTTTTTCACATGCCGTCTCCACCGCACTCTCTGCTCTCAGATTCGACAGCAATACCTGCCTGCACGGATAGGCAAGCGGCAGGGAAACCGCATCCGTTCCAAAGTTTGCTGCGACCAGTATACGCTGTCCGCTCTCCCCGGACACACGGTAATACGCAAATACATCCGCCATTTCCTGGTAAGCCGGCTCGAAGATACCGTAGGTGAATGTTTCCCGGTAGGCGTCCGCCTTGCGCAGATGCACCAGTCTCCGGTAATAGGCAAGCACCGAATCCGTCCGCGCCTCCTGCTCCCTGACATTAATCTGCCGGTAATTCGGATTCATTGCCAGCCACGGCGTTCCGTCCGTAAATCCGGCATTCTCATCATCCGTCCACTGCATCGGCGTTCTGGCATTGTCCCTGCTGTTCTCGTAGCAGCAGCGCAGTGCCTCCTCCCTGCTGCAGCCCGCGTCAATGGCAACCTGATACTGATCCTTCGTGCTGATGTCGTCATACTCCGAAATGTCGTTCCGGATGCAATTTGTCATGCCGATCTCCTGTCCCTGATAGATAAACGGAATGCCGCGGAGCAGAATGGATGTGGTTCCCAGCATCTTTTTCCCGGCTTCATTTCTTGCATGCTCCGGCAGATAGCGGCTCGCTCCGCGCGGCTCGTCGGGGTTCTCGATAATGTTCGCCGCGAATCCCGCCTTCTGCAATTTTAACTGGGATGCAAACAGCGTATCGCGCCATTTTTTGAATTCGATCGGTTTGCTGTCATACCAGCCGTGTTCTCCGTAGGTCAGCTCATGTGCGGAAAAATCAAACATGGTGGAAAAATGCCCGTCATCACCGATGAACTCCGGCAGTTCGTCCTCCTTCATGTTAAAAACTTCCGCCACGGTAAATGCATCCCATTTTTCAAAGGTTGCATGTTTTAAGTCCTCTAAAAGCGCGCCGACTCCCTGCACTTCCTCAACCATCTTCACACAGGAGGCAAGTCCGTCGCCTCCATCCGGCGGGAATGACGGAAATGCCGTGTCTTTTTTGATGTTGATGATTGCATCGATGCGGAATCCGGCAAGTCCCTTCGCCAGCCACCAGTTCACCATATCGTAGATCTTCTGACGAAGGACAGGATTTTCCCAGTTTAAATCCGGCTGCTCTTTTGCGAACATGTGCAGGTAATATTTGTCCGTTCCCGGCACCGGCTCCCACGCATTTCCGCCAAAATACGAGCGGTAATTGCTCGGCTCCCTGCCGTCTTTTCCCTTCACAAAGTAGAAGTAATCTGCATATTCGCCATCCGGATCTGCCAGCGCCTTTTTGAACCATTCATGCTGGTCGGAACAGTGGTTCACCACCAGATCCATCACAATGTACATGCCTCTCTTTTTTGCCTCGGCAAGCAGCTCGTCAAACTCCTCCATCGTTCCGAATTCCTGCGCGATCGCGTAGTAGTCGGAAATGTCATACCCCTGATCCACAAAGGGAGATTTATAAATCGGAGAGAGCCAGATGATGTCAATGCCAAGCTCTTTCAAATAGTCCAGCTTCGAGATAATTCCCCGCAGATCCCCGATTCCGTCCCCGTTCGTATCCAGAAAGCTCTTCGGATAAATCTGATATGCCACTTTATCGTGCCACCATTTTTTCTTCATTGCACATTCTCCTTTTTCCCAATACGGTTTTTCTTTTCCTTTTTGTATGATACTGTTATTATAATAAGAGAAATCCGTAATATCTTGCACTATATTTTCATTTTTATTGCACAATACTGCTATTTAATATCAGGGGAACGCACATGAACAGGACATCCCTTCCGGCGCCGGAGCAAAAGGAACACGCCCGGCACGGCGAACAGCTTTTTCCACTGCAAAAATATATCACCACGCTGGACGATCTGCACCCGTCCGTCAGCGCACACTGGCACGAGGAAGCGGAATTTACGCGCATTCTCTCCGGGAGCGGCACCTATCAGATCCAGCTGCAGCACTATGACGTTGCCGCGGGCGATCTCCTCTTCATCCCTCCGGCGCTGTTGCACGCAATCACCGTGACGCCCAGAGAGAAGCTTTGCACCGAGACTTATGTTTTTCACATGCATTTTCTCGGCGCCAGCACCGCGGACATCTGCTCCGTGCAGTATCTGACACCGCTTGCGACGGCAAAGCTGATCCCGCCGTTTTTCTTTGATGCCCGTCATCCGCTGCACGATGCCTTAGACGATCTGTTCAACGATATGGATACCCTGCACGACGACGCCGCGCAGGGCTATGAACTGCTGCTGAAGGCTGATTTTCTGCGCCTGATCGCCCTGCTTCTCCCCTGCTGCAACGCAGCGGATGAGGATACGCGGCTTCACATGGAATATACCGCCAAGTTAAAAACGGTTCTCGAGTATATTGACGCCCATTATGCGGAGGAGCTTTCCATCGCCGATCTGGCTTTCCTGTGCTATTTCAGCGAGTATCATTTCATGCGGTTTTTCAAGCGCTTCATGGGTACCTCCTGCTTAAACTACATCAAAAACCTGCGTCTGGAGAAGGCTGCCGAGCTGCTCGGGCAGGACGGGCTTCCCCCACTGGACGCCTCCCTGTCCGCCGGCTTCCACAACCTGTCCTACTTCTACCGGGAATTCCGGAAAAAATACGGCGTGACTCCGGGGAATTTTCGCGGAGCCGGTGCCCGGGAGAAGTAGGCTTTATAATAGGAAATATCATTCCGGCGCGAAGCAGCGGGGCGGAGTCTTTGAAACAAAATGCAAGAGTTTCTTCCCTGCCGCTTTCGGCAATTCATTCCGTGTCTTTGCCACGCTTGAACAATCCGCGAATGTGTCCGACAAACCCGCAGACAATGAGCGGACTTCCTAGCAGCGCTAAGCACACCTCTTCACAGACATGATAAAACCGCGCGAGCCGAAACTCGTTGCTTTCTGCTATTAAAAACAAGGCAGAAAGCAGCTCAAACATCGGTCTCGCGCGGTTATGTTTTGCTCATCGGTGTGCAAAGTGCTGCACGTAAGTCCTAAAATTGTCTGCGGCTTGCGGACTCATTCGCGGAGTGCTCCAAGCCTGGAAAGACGCGGATCATCGCAGTTGTCGAAAGCGGCAGGGTTAGAAAGTCCGTATTTTGTGATCAGACTCCGCCCTGCTGCTTCGCGCCGGAATGCGATTGCCTGTTATAAATTCCCGTAAAGATCGCTTTTCCCCGGCAGGCTCCGTGAAAACCACCCTGGGCATGCCCCATTTTTCGATCAGCGGCTACCGCAGGCGCTCCTCGCGGTACTCCTTCGGCGACATGCCATATTCCCGGCGGAACGCGCGGTAAAAGCTGGAATAGTCCCGGAACCCGAACCGCTCATACACCTGGCTGATGTTCTCACCTCCTAAAATCGCCTCCCGGGACGCCTGCATCCTTTTCTTTAAAATATACTGGTGAACCGAGATTCCCGCCTGCTCCTTAAAGACGTGCGCCACATAATAGCGGCTCACGAAAAAGGCTCCTGCCAGTTTTTCCAACGACAGTTCCTCCTCCAGATGCTCCTCTATATAATAGATCAGATTCTGATAGAGATCCTGCTCCTTTACCTTGGCGGGATTTTCTTCCTCGTACACCATCCGGTTCAAGTGCAGGATCAGATCGTTGACCAGCAACGGTATCCGCGCCTCCCTCCCGAAACGCTCCATCTGCATCTCCTCAATCAGCTGAAAGATCTTAAACTGCGTGGCGTTAAATGTAATTACATCACTGTGAAACACATTTTTCCCGGACACTTCCGCGCGCTGCATCAGGTAGCCGTATGCCGGAGAAAGTTCCATCAGCCGGCTGGCATATTCCCGGCTGACCCAGAACACGAACCGGCGGTATGCCTGCGCATGGTTGTGCACAACGGCACGGTGCCTGCGGTGCGGAGGAATTACCACCATATCCCCATAGCGGAGCGGGTATCTCTGCCCCTCAATCTCAATCGAGACGTCCCCCTCCATAAAAAAATAGAACTCATAATAGTCGTGCGTGTGCGTATCCACTTTTGACGTGTAATGTTCGTTGTAATAATATAATTCAAAATCGCGTGACAGCATGTACTGTCTGGTGCTGAATCTGGTCTGTAAATTTTTCTGCATGTGCTATTTCCTCTTCCGGCACTCCCTTCATGCCGCCATCGTTCCGTTGCTTTCCTTTTTCGTCTTATATTTTTTTAAGTTCTTCCCTGATTATAGCGGAAGATAGCAACTTTTGCAATGTATGCAACAAGTCTTTCAATTTGCTTTTGAAGCGGATTTTATATAATGAAATCATCCAATATGACACTTCCTTAACGGAGCAGAAAAGAACGGAGGTTACACACTATGGAAATGACTTTAAGATGGTACGGTTCCAAATTTGACACCGTCACCTTAGAGCAGATCAGACAGATTCCGGGCGTGACCGGAGTCATCACCACCCTCTACGATACCGCACCGGGTGAGGTCTGGAGCAGAGAGCGCATCGCCGCATTAAAGGCGGAAGTTGCTGCCGCAGGACTTCATATTTCCGGTATCGAGAGCGTCAACGTCCACGACGCCATCAAAACCGGCGCACCGGACCGTGATCTCTACATTGATCACTACATTGAGACACTGGAAAATCTCGGAAAAGAAGATATCCATCTCGTATGCTATAACTTCATGCCTGTTTTCGACTGGACCCGCACGGAACTCGCCAGAAAACGTCCGGACGGTTCTACTGTCCTCGCTTACACCCAGGAGGCTGTGGATGCCCTCGATCCGGAGAAAATGTTCGAGTCCATCGCCGGGGATACCAACGGCAGCATCATGCCGGGCTGGGAGCCGGAGCGCATGGCGCACATCAAAGAGCTTTTTGCCATGTACAAGGACATTGACGATGAAAAATTGTTTGCCAACCTGAAGTATTTTCTGGAGCGCATCATGCCGGTGTGCGACAAGTATGACATCAACATGGCAATCCATCCGGACGATCCTGCCTGGAGCGTATTTGGTCTTCCGCGCATCATCATCAACAAGAAAAACATTCTCCGCATGATGAGCATGGTCGACAATCCGCACAACGGTGTAACTTTCTGCTCCGGTTCCTACGGAACCAACCTGGAGAACGATCTGCCGGATATGATCCGTTCCTTAAAGGGACGTATCCATTTTGCCCATGTACGCAATCTGAAATTCAACAGCCCGACAGACTTTGAGGAAGCCGCACATCTCTCCTCAGACGGCACTTTTGATATGTATGAAATCATGCGTGCCCTCTACGAGATCGGGTTTGACGGTCCGATCCGTCCGGACCACGGACGCATGATCTGGGGCGAAGTCGCTATGCCGGGTTATGGCCTTTATGACCGCGCACTTGGCGCCACCTACCTGAACGGACTTTGGGAAGCAATTGAGAAAGGAGCTGCACGCTATGAAGCTAAATAACAAAGGATTAGAAAATAAGAACGCATGGGAAGCTGCCGGTTACGCACTTCCGCAGTATGACAGAGAGGCGGTTGCCGCCAGAACAAAGCAGAATCCGTTCTGGATTCATTTCGGAGCCGGCAACATTTTCCGTGCCTTCCAGGCAAATGTGGTACAGGATCTTTTAAACAAGGGAGATCTTGACCGCGGTCTTGTCGTTGCCGAAGGCTACGATTATGAAATTGTCGAGAAAATGAATCATCCGCATGACGACTACAGCATTCTTGTCACATTAAAGGCAAACGGCACCGTTGAGAAAACCGTTGTCGGCAGTGTGATGGAATCTCTGGCACTCGATTCCGAGGACGATGCACAGTTCTCCCGCCTGAAGGAGATTTTCTCCGCAGACTCCCTGCAGATGGCAACTTTTACCATCACAGAAAAGGGTTACAACCTCTACGGTTCTGACGGAAACTTCATGCCGGCAGTTGCCGCAGATATGGCAGCAGGTCCGCAAAAGCCGGCCAGCTATATCGGAAAGGTCGCATCTCTTCTGTATGCACGTTTCCTTGCAGGTGAGAAGCCGATCGCCATGGTAAGCATGGATAACTGCTCCCACAACGGAGATAAACTCGCGGCTGCCATCACAGCTTTTGCAGAGGGCTGGGTAAAGAACGGTCTTGCCGATGAGGCATTTGAGACTTATGTGAAGACTTCCGGCAAGGTATCCTTCCCGTGGACGATGATCGATAAGATCACCCCGCGCCCGGACGCTTCCATCGAGGAGATCTTAAAGAAAGACGGCGTCGAGGAACTGGATCCGGTTGTCACCAGCAAAAACACCTATGTGGCGCCTTTTGTCAACGCAGAGGAATGCCAGTATCTCGTCATCGAAGACAACTTCCCGAACGGTCGTCCGGCTCTGGAAAAGGGCGGTCTGATCTTTACCACACGGGAGACCGTCGACAAAGTCGAGAAAATGAAGGTCTGCACCTGCTTAAACCCGCTCCACACCGCGCTTGCTGTTTACGGCTGCCTGCTCGGCTACAACTTAATCTCCGAGGAGATGAAGAATCCTTCTTTAAAGAAGCTTGTTGAAGTGATCGGATATAAAGAGGGACTTCCGGTTGTCATCAACCCGGGTATTCTCGATCCGAAAGAATTCATCGATACCGTATTAAATGTCCGCATTCCGAATCCGTTTATGCCGGACACACCGCAGCGTATTGCAACCGATACTTCCCAGAAGCTGGCAATCCGTTTTGGAGAGACCATCAAAGCCTATGCGGCAGCTCCTTCGTTGAACGTTGCCGACTTAAAGCTGATCCCGCTTGTATTTGCCGGATGGCTGCGCTACCTGATGGGTGTTGACGACAACGGCAACGCGTTTACCCCAAGCCCGGACCCGATGCTTGCAGAGGCGTCCTCCTATGTCGCAGGCGTAAAACTCGGCGAGGCGTTCGATGCAAAGAAAACGCTTGCACCGATCCTCTCCAACGCAAAGATCTGGGGTGTTGACCTGTGCGCACTCGGCATGGATACGCTGGTATGCGATTACTTTACCGAGCTTACCGCAGGCACAGGCGCTGTTGCGGCAACCCTTGCAAAATATACCGCTTAATCCAGAGACAGGACAATCCGTTTTCCTGTTACTTATCACGTCAAAAGGGGCTGCCCGCTTCATGCGGCAGCCCCTTCTTTTTTATCAGCTCACTAAATAGGTTACATGCGCTCCGGCGCCTTAAAGCCAAGCAGATCGATGCAGATCTCAAGCACCGACTCCGTCAGCTCTAACAGACGGATATAAGACTTCTGGATCTGCTCGTTCTCCTCGGACATGATCTTTGTCTCATGATAAAAGCTGTTGAATGCATTCGCCAGCTCATAAATGTAAGAACAGATCTTATGCGGCGCTGTCTCCTCATAAGCGTTCTCCATCATGGCACCAAATCCGGAAAGTGCCAGCATAAGGTTCTTCTCGCTTGCGGAATGAGCCGCCTCAATCACTGCGCCGCTCTCATCCTTCCCCATGCTGTGATACTTGTTCAAAATCGACTTGATACGAACGATGGTGTAAAGGATGTATGGTCCGGTATTTCCCTCAAACGAGGTAAACCGGTCAATATCAAAGATGTAATCCTTGCTTGCCTGATTGGAGAGGTCACCGTACTTGATGGCTGCAAGCGCGATCATCTTCGCGGTCTCCTTCGCCTCTTCCTCACTGATCTCAAGGTTCTCTTTTGCCTTCTGGTTCTCCGTGATCTTTTTGAGCATTTCCTCGTTCACACTCTCAAGCAGATACTGCAGACGCATAACGCCGCCCTCACGGGTCTTAAACGGCTTGCCGTCCTTGCCGTTCATCGTGCCGAATCCGAGGAACTTTAAGCCTGTCTCTGGCTTTACCAGTCCGGTCTTACGCGCGCAGCGGAACACCTGTGTAAAATAGAGTTCCTGGCGCTTATCCACCACATAGATGAGCTCATCCGGATGGTAATCCTTCATACGCCACACGATCGTTGCGAGATCCGTCGTATTATAGAGGGATGCACCGTCTGATTTTAAGATCATGCACGGCGGGATCTCCTTGGTATCGGTATCCTCCTTGACATCCACGACAAGCGCACCGTCGCTGATGTAGGCAAATCCGTCATCCTTCATCTTCTGCACCATATCCGGAATGTACGGCTGGGCATCGGACTCGCCCTTCCACAGATCAAACGATACGTTCAGATTCTCATAGTTGCGCTTTAAGTCCGTGACGGACACATTTAAGATGTGGGAAAGCAGTGCCTGATAACCTCTTCTTCCGTGCTGCAGTTCATAGGTTGCCTGCATCGCCGCCTCCTTGTAGGCTGCGTCCTCCTTGGACTTGCCGCTGGCTGTCGGATAGATCTCCTCAAGCTCTGAGATGGTAAACGGCGCCTCTGCCGGATACTCGCCGGTATAACTCTCATCAAAATATACCAGATCCGGCTTTCTCTCCCGAAGCTCCGTGATGATAAGTCCCATCTGTAAGCCCCAGTCGCCCAGATGCACATCACCGATTACCGTATGTCCCATAAAACGTCCGATGCGCTTGATGCTTTCGCCGATGATCGCCGAGCGCAGATGTCCGACGTGAAGCGGCTTCGCCACGTTCGGTCCGCCGTAATCGATCATGATCGTCTTCGGCTCTTTGGCCTTCTCACAGCCGTATCTTCCCTCATCCGCCTGCATCTTCGCCACATAATCCGCCAGATATGCCTCATCCAGCTTGAAATTCAAAAATCCCGGCTTTACGGATTCCACCATGGAAAACATGGCGTTCCCGGAAAGCTTCGCAGCCACTTCGTCCGCGATCATAAACGGCGCCTTCCTATATTCCTTTGCCGCCGCCATCGCTCCATTGCACTGATATTCACAGAGATCCGGTCTATTGGATAATGTCACCTTGCCATACTTTGCATCGTAACCGCAGTCCACAAATGCCTGTGTGACTTCCCCGGTGATAAGGTCTAAGATCTTTTTCATATTCTTCTCTCCTGCATTTCGTTCAGACTGTTTCTTTACAACCTGTATCACATTATACCATAACTAAACCATTTCTCAAGCAAAACAACGCGAAAAGATAGCGCCACCCGTGACATTCTCTCCCATTCATGCTAAAATATTTCCCGTGCACGTTCCCTATACCGGATTTCGTCCACAATACATCAAAGAGGAAAAAATTATGAATCCAAAAAACAACAGAAGTTCCTTCTCAGGAAAAATAGGCTTTGTACTCTCAGCTGCCGGTGCCTCCGTAGGTCTCGGAAACATCTGGAGATTCCCATATCTTGCTGCTAAATACGGCGGGGGAATCTTCCTTCTCATTTACATTGTGTTAGCCCTCACGTTCGGCTACACCATGATCGTCGCAGAAAGCGCCCTCGGGCGGATGACAAGAAAAAGTCCGGTCGGTGCATTCCAGTCATTCGGGAAGAAAAAATGGATGTCCTTCGGCGGATGGATTAACGCCGTAATCCCGATCCTGATCGTCCCTTACTACTCCGTGATCGGCGG
>ERZ773143.1535-NODE-1535-length-20047-cov-5.795668_pt1 | contig 20047 bp, 15 predicted proteins | sample MGYA00580852_ERZ773143 | MGnify/ENA primary metagenome ERZ773143 (study PRJEB29015, sample SAMEA2737853) | human gut metagenome | biome: human gut; feature: human-associated habitat; material: faeces | place: China | collected 2012 ... | reverse complement strand
ATTTGCCGACCCTCTTCTTCCGTAAAGCCATACCCCTGAAATACCTTTCCGCAAAAGGCCTGCAGAGCCTGAAAGTCCAGATGATAGTACTGCATAGAACCTCCTCAAGTTGTTTTCAAAAAACAATCGTACCGTTTTCCATGGGTAAGTCGCCGTTTTCGTCAAAGGGCCAGTCCTCCGGCAGAGATTCAATTTCAAGATTGGGATCTGCCTGCGCCTGCTCCCAATAGGCTTCGCTGAGCAGGACATGCTCAATATGCAGGCTGTTCGGAATGCGGACAACCTTGGGGTTTTGCTTGTCATTGTTGACGCAGGTACGCAGACACATCTGCACGCACTCCTTGTCGCTCTCCATGATGACGGGAATTCTGGAGCTGGAGACAATGGTGCAGGTGATGCAGTTCATGTACATGGCGGATAGATCGATCTGGTCGAAAATGCGCTGGGTCATAACGCTGCAATTTCCTGCGCCGATGGCGTTGCCGTGGCTCTCCGGACTGAGATTCAGCACGCCAACCCGCTGGGATTTCAGGCCTCCGGAAGCGTAGGGAGTGGGGAAATTACCGGTGATATTGGGGTCCATGCCATCGCCGGAGATGTTCTTGCCGATCTTGTCCACCACCAGCACGTCGCACTTGTCAAACAGCAGGTGGGCGATGGTCTTGTAGGAGATCTCCTTGAGCTTGGGTTCCTCGCTGATGATCTCCTCCGGGCTCAGGCCCTTGATGAGATAGGTATCATCATAGGCATTTTCAATGATGGCGATGCCGCCCAGAACCGGTGCGTTTTCCAGGATCGTCCGGCCGTACTCCTCCACCAGCTCATGCATGATGGCAGGGCTCTGATGATGGATGCTCTCAGCGCCCTTCTGCTTGCCAAGGCCGATGGCCATCATCTTCATCAGGCCGCTTTCATAGGGACCGCGGAAGGAGGTATGGGGCTTGATGCGGTTGAAGAGGATGATGCCGTCCGCCTCAGAGGCGTTCTTGTCCATGAACACCGGCTGGTGACGCATGCCGGAAATGCCGATCTGCACCGTCTCCATGGAACTTTTCACGGGGCAGCCCATGGCTTCCTCAGTGACGCCGTAGTCCTTGAGGATCTGGAACTGACCTTCGGCGGTGGCGCCGCCGTGGCTGCCCATGGCGGAGACGATAAAGGGCTCCGCGCCCAGCTCTTTGAGCGAGTTTACCGTCGTTTCGACGATGGTATAGAGATTTTGGATGCCGCGGCTGCCGACGCCGACGGCGATACGCATGCCGGGCTTGACGAGCGCGCGGATCTCCGGCTTTGCAAGCTCTGCGCGCACCGTGCCGGCCACATCCTCCAAACGGGTCTCGTCAAACTGCTGCCGCACACGATACATCCTCGGCAGTGGACGCTGTAGGTCTTCTTCCAGAAGGATCGGCATGAAAACACCTCTTTTCGGATGTAAAATACAGAGAAAGAGAACACAGAACATGAGTTATGCAACCGGTATACAGGCTGTGTCTACGTGCCATATTGTAGCTGTTCCGCAGAAATTTGTCAATCGTATTGTTGACCATGTTAACGCCGTGAATTTTGGTAAAAATGGACGGAAAAAAGGAGGCGGCCCTGACCGTCTCCTTTTTGAAATGATCGATATCAAACATTGGTGCGCAGCAGATTCGCAGACCACATCAGATGGGCGTGAAGTACTTCCTCCAGCTTGTCGAGGTCGCGGGAGCGCAGCACGCGCAGGATCTCAAGGTGCTGGCGTGCGCTTTCGTGGACATCGCCGAGAACGTTGACAGAGAGCGACTGATAGCGGCGCAGATTGGAATTATTGCCCGCGACAATCTCCTTAATATAATTATTGGTGCAGCGGTCGACAAGAAGGGAGTGCAGTTCCCAGTCCAGCTCGGAGAACTCGCCCTGGGCGGGAGAATCTCCCTGCTCGCAGGCATCGTAGATCGCCTGAAAACGGCGCGTGAGATCGTCGATCTCGTCGTTGCTGATGCGGTAGATCGAGGTTTTGATCGCCTGCATTTCGAGCAGGCAGCGGACCTCGTAAAGATCCTCCATGTCCTTGGAGGAGAGCGGCTTGACGTAAGCGCCGATGCCGTTGCGGATCTCGACGAAGCCCTCACTGGCGAGCGCGCGCAGCGCTTCGCGCACGGGCGTCCGGCTCATGCCGAGCTGCTGGGCGATCTGGTTTTCACTCAGGATATCCCCCGGCGCAACAGAGCCCTGGCAGATGGCGTCTTTGATTTGGTTGTAGGCCTGCTCGGAAAGAGTCGGCTGGCGTTTTGCTTCAAACATATGGTATCACACTCGGTCGCAAAATCTTGGATCGTGAAAAGCACAGACTATCCATAATCTGCATACAGGTATTTTACAAAAGAATCCGGCAAAATGCAATCCCCCATTATAAATACAAAACGTAATATTCTGATGAAATATAACGAAACACGGCGGTTTTGGGCGTATGCCCAAAACCGCCGTGCCATATTTTCATTACAGGCGCCCGTAGATGCGGGTCGTCTCGTGGATGGACTTTGCGAGCTTTTTGCTCGCCTCGCCGCTCAGCATGCGCCACTGCCAGTTGCCGCTGCTCGTGCCGGGGGTGTTCATGCGGTAGCCCTTGCCAAGGCCCAGATAGTCCTGCATCTGTGCGACAAACAACCTGCTCTGGCAGCTCATGCCGCCGCGGATGATGCCGGCGTTGAAGCCCTCCTCGTCATTGAGACCGAGGTACTTCTTCGCGAACGCGATGTCCGCCTTATCCGCCTCCGTGCGCCAGAGGGCGAGGGGCGCGTTGTCGTGCGTGCCGGTGTAGCAAATGCTGTTGAAGTTGCAGCTATGCGGCAGGTAGTCGCTCGGGTCGCGCGAGTCGAACGCAAACTCGAGGACCTTCATGCCGGGAAGACCGGAATCGGAGAGCAGCTGTACGACCTCGGGCGAGGGATAGCCGAGGTCCTCGGCGATGAAATCGAGGTCGCGGAACCAGCCGGTCAGCACGCCGACGAGCGACATGCCGGGGCCCTTGACCCAGCGGCCGTTTTTGGCGGTCGTCTCGCCGTAGGGAATGGCCCAGTAGCTCTCGAAGCCGCGGAAATGGTCGATACGGATGACGTCGTAGAGCTTCTGCGCGCCGCCGATGCGGCGGATCCACCAGCCGAAGCCGTCCTTCGCCATGGCCTCGTAGTTGTAGAGCGGGTTGCCCCAGAGCTGCCCGTCCTCGCTGAAGCAGTCAGGCGGGACGCCGGAGACCTCGGTGGGCACGTTGTGCTCGTCGAGTTGGAACATTTCGGGTTCTGCCCACACGTCGGCGGAGTCCATTGCCACATAGATGGGCAGGTCGCCGATGATGCGGATGCCGAGCGAGTGGATATACGCCTTGAGCGCCTCCCACTGGCGGAAGAAGAGAAACTGAATGAAAGTGAAAAGCTCCACATCCTCGCGCAGCTCGGCGCGGTAGCGCTCGATGACCTCGCTGCTTGTGCGGCAGCGGATGTCCTCGTCGTCCCATTCCGTCCAAGACTTCATGCCGAAGTGGCGCTTGAGCGCCATGAAGAGGGCGTAGTTCGGCAGCCAGCGCTCATTTTCCCGCTCAAATGCCGCGACGGCCTCGCGGTCGCGCGTAAAGCCGCGCGCCTTGGCCTTTTCGAGCAGCGTGAAGCGGCTCGCGTAGATTTTGCCGTAGTCGACAAAGCGGGGATCGTCGCCCCAGTCGCAGGCGTTGACCTCCGCGCGCGTCAGGAGCTTATCTTTGACGAGCAAGTCCAAGTCGATGAAATACGGGTTGCCCGCAAAGGACGAAAAGCTCTGATACGGCGAGTCGCCGTAGCTCGTCGGGCCGAGCGGCAAGAGCTGCCAGTATTTCTGCCCCGCGGCGGCGAGAAAGTCGGCAAAGTCATAGGCGGCCTTGCCCATCGTGCCGATGCCGTGGGGCGAGGGAAGGGACGAGATCGGCATCAGAATGCCGGAGGAACGTTCGATCAATGGAACCACTTCTTTCTGGAAAATGAAGGATGAAAGGTGTTAACCCTTTACCGCGCCTGCGGCCACGCCCTTGATGATGTACTTCTGGCACAGCAGGTAGAACACGATGACAGGGATGATGCTCAGCAGGATCAGCGCCATCGTCGCGCCGAGGTCGACGGTGCCGTAGCTGCCCTTGAGGTACTGGATGTGGATGGGGATGGTCATGTACTTCGTGCGGTCGAGCACGAGATAGGGCAGCAGATAGTCGTTCCACACCCACATGATCTCGAGAATGCCGACAGAGATCATCGTGGGCCGCAGCATCGGCAGCACGACGGAGAAGTACGTGCGCAGCGGGCCGCAGCCGTCGATGGCGGCTGCCTCCTCAATTTCAAGCGGGATGGATTTGACAAAGCCGACGAACATGAAAATCGCAAGCCCCGCGCCAAAGCCGAGGTAGATGATGGGGATGGTCCAGGGGGTATTGAGCTTGAGGGTATCGGCCGTCTTCGACAGTGTGAACATCACCATCTGGAAGGGCACGACCATCGAAAAGATGCAGAGATAATAGACCATGCGGCAGAATTTGCTGTCCACGCGCGCAATGTACCACGCGGCCATCGATGTGCAGAGCAGGATCAGCGCGGTCGAGACGATGGTGATAAATAAGCTGTAGCCGGCGGATTTTAAGAACGGGTAGTTGCCGAACGTCAGGCCCTTGATGAAGTTCGCCCAGCCGGCAAAGCTCTCCGCGTTCGGGAGGGCGAACGTGTCGGTCTTGACATAGGTGTTGAGCTTGAAGGAGTTGATGACCACCGTGAGGACCGGCAGCACATAGATGACGCAGATGACGCCGAGCACGATGGAGAGGATCGTCTTGCGGCGGGCTTCTGCGGAAAGAGAGTGCTTGTTCATTACTGCTGCACCTCCTTTTTGCGGTTGGCACTGAGCTGGAGAAGACCGATGGTCGCGACGAGGATGAAGAACAGCACGGCCTTGGCCTGCGCGGTGCCGCGCGAGTTGGCATTCTGCCCGTAGAACGTGTTGAGAATGTTCAGCGCGAGCATTTCGGTCTCTTTGATCGAGCTGCCGTCGGACAGGATGGTATAGGGCTGGCCGCCCGTGAGGGCGAGGTTCTGGTCGAAGAGCTTGAAGCCATTCGTAAGAGAGAGGAACGTGCAGATGGTGATGGAGGGCATCACATTCGGGATCGTGACTTTCCAAAGCGTCTGCCAGCGGCTCGCGCCGTCGATCTTCGCGGCCTCGAGCATGTCCTCGGGCACGGCTTGCAGGCCCGCGATGTAAATGATCATCATGTAGCCGATCTGCTGCCAGCACATCAGGATGATGAGCCCCCAGAAGCCGTACTTTGAGTTGAGCAGGATCGACGTGCCGTAGCGCGAGAGGATGCCGTCGAAGATCATCGACCAGATGTAGCCGAGCACGATGCCGCCGATGAGGTTCGGCATGAAGAACACCGTGCGGTACAGGTTGCTGCCCTTGATGCCCTGCGTGAGCGCGTAGGCCACGGCAAAGGCCAGCACGTTGATGAGCACGAGCGATATGACGGCAAACAGCGCCGTGAACCAGAACGAATGCACAAAGCTCGCATCCTGGAACGCGCGGCGGTAGTTTTCAAGGCCGACAAAATGCGCGTCGCTCGTGACTTTGAATTTGCAGAAGGAGAGATAGATGCCCTTGCAGAACGGATAGACAAAGCCGATGATGAACGCGCAGACCATCGGCCCCATAAAGAGCGGGAACCAGCGGCGGATCGGGCGGCGGATCATCGAGCTGTTGACCGCAGCGTTGCTGTGCTTATGTTTCAATTCGATCAACTCCCAGCCAAAGATAGAATATTGCTTTTGTTTCTGCACGGCGGGCGCTTCATGCGGCGCTCGCCGTGATATGCAGGGAGGGACGGGCGAAATCGCCCGCCCCTCTCATTTGTGCTTTTCAGATGCGCTTGCTTTTTTAAAAGCGGCTTAGCCGTTGGCGGCAGCGTACTGCGTGGCCCAGCCGTCGACAAACGCGGTCTTGACGAGCTCCCAGTTGGCATCGCTCTGGTCGGCGTCGTACTGGTTCATCGCGGAGACGAGCGCAGCGCGGTAAGCATCAACGTTCGGCTGGAAGTTGGTGACCCAGGGCATGATGTAGTTGCCGTTGGTGGTGTAGTCGTTGGCGTCGGCGAGGAAGCCGTTGGTGGACTCGGCAGCCTGCTTATAGGGCATGGCGGCGAATTCATCGACCAGCATACGGGAGACCTCGGGATCGGTGACCATCCAGTTCATGAATTCGAGCGTAGCCTGAATGTCTTCCTCGGAAGCCTTGGCGTTGACAGCCCAGCAGTTCTCGGTGCCGCAGTTGAGACCCGCGTTCTCTTCGCCCGCAACACCGCAGTAGAACGGGATCATGGACAGGTTGTCAAGACCGTACTGACCGTCGCCGGTACCGGTGAGCTTGGCCCACTCCCAGGAGCCGTTCTGATAGAACACGGCCTGCTCCTTGCCGAACTCGTCCGCCGCGTCAAAGCCGCCGGCAGCGAGATCAGCAGGATTCACGGCGCTGTTGTTGATGTACAGATCCCACAGGTTCTTGTAGTTCTGCATGTAGGTACCCTTGATGGAAGACGGGCATTCCTTCCAGGCGTCGGGATCGTCCACGGACTCGTAGTAATACTCGAGGTTCGCGAGGTGGCCGGTGAAGCGCCAGCTGGAATCGTCGCTCATGGAAGAGGAGGTGAAGGCGTCGAAGCCGAGTTCGGAAGCGCGGGCGTGGATGTCCTCAGCGACGGCCTTGAGAGTCTCAAAGTTCGTGATGTCGCCAAGCGTGTAGCCGGCCTTTTCGAGCAGATCTTCGTTGACGATGATGCCGTAGCACTCATAGCAGTAGCCGATGGAGCAGAGCTTGCCGTCGGCGTCATAGAGGTTGTAGGCGTCGGTGTTGAGCTCGTTGGCAACGGCGGTGCCGCTCAGGTCATAGCAGTAGTCGCCCCAGGTGTCGACAGCGGCCTGGTTGCCCACGACGAACAGCGTCGGGGGAGCGGACTTGTCCATCTCGGCGGTCAGGGTCTCGTTGTAGGTGCCGGAAGCTGCGGTCACGACGGTGACGGGCACGCCGGTCTTCTCGGTGTACATGGCGGCGACCTTCTGCAGGGTCCCGTCGGCTTCGGGCTTGAAGTTCAGCCAGTAGACGCGGCCGGAGGCAGTATCGCCGTCGCTGTTGTCATTGGAGTCATCCTTCTTATCGCCGCAGGCGACGAGAGAAAGCGCCATGACAAGAGCAAGGATCATTGCAAGATACTTTTTCATTTCATCAATACTCCTTTTCAAATTTATTTTCACGCGGTTCCCGCGGGAAAATCAGTGCTTGAGCTGCCGCACGGACGCACCCTCGCGCAGCGCGGTCGGCAGAGTGACGTGGCGATGAACGCCGCGCCCCTCAATGATGTCGAGCAGAATCTCGACGCTCGCCTCTCCCATGGCGGTCATGGGCTGGCAGAGGGTGGTGAGCATGGGATGAATGTATTCCGAGACGCTGATGCCGTCGATGGCGATGACGGAGCAGTCCTCGGGGATGGAGCGGCCGCTTTCGCGCAGGGCGCGCATCGCGCCAATGGCCATGTCGTCCGCGATGGCGAACACGGCGGTAAAATCGGCGGGGGAGCGCAGACGCTTTTGCATGGCGGCGTAGGCGTTGGCAATGGTGAAGTCTTCGGCACAGATCAGGTCCTCCGGATGCTCCGTGAGACCAAAATCGCGCAGCGCGCGCTGATAGCCCAGATAGCGGAGCTGGGAGATCGAGCTGTCGTCGGGAGCGGCGGTCAGCACGGCGATGCGGCGGTGACCGTTTTTGTAAAGCTCGCTGACCGCGCGGTAAGCCTCCTGCTCGTCGGCGATGGAGACGGAGGAGTACGATTCCGGCGGAAGCGTGCCGTAGGAGTTGGTGTAGGAGCAGCAGACGTAGGGCACGCCGAGAAGCGATACCTCCTCGGGCGAATAATCACTGCGTCCGCCGAGGAAGATGATGCCGCGCAGGCGCTTTTCCTTTTCCATCACCGCGCCGCACTGAATTTCGTCGTCGTCCGACGGAATTTGACGCATGACCATCGTGTAGCCCGAAGCGTCGAGCTTTTGCTCGATGGCGTGGATGATGTCGGTGTAGAAGGGGTTCTGCACGCCGCGCACCACAAGGCCGACCGCGTCAGAACGAATTTTGACGAGGTCGCGCGCGCTGTTGTTCGGCACATACCGGTGCGCCTCAATGACGGCGCGGACCCGTCTGCGGGAATCCTCACTCACGTCCGGACGGTCGTTGAGCACGCGGGAGACGGTGCTGACGCTCACGTCTGCAAGCTTTGCAATATCCTTGATGGTCATACCGACGCGCCCCCTGCGATGATTCCGGTAACCTTACCGGTAACGTTTCCAATCCTTGGTTACAGCATAGCCCCCACAGCGGACAAAGTCAAATGAAACTTGCTGTTTGTGGTAAAAATGGGGGAAACACACAAGAAATGCCTGCGCCTTGTTGACAAAATGACCAACGACCGGCGCAAATGTGTTCTTAACAGCAAGCTTATGAGATGCCTGTACCACTTTATGAGCGGCTTATAGCAAAATGCGGGCCAAAATCGGCGTTTCTGTGCAGAAACGAAAAAATTCCCCGTTTTCCGCCGCTATGCGGCAGAAAACGGGGAACGATCTGTGGCTAAAAAAGCCTTACTTGAGCAGCAGCTCCGCGATCTGGATGGTGTTGGTGGCAGCGCCCTTGCGGACCTGGTCGCCGCAGCACCAGAGGTTCAGGCCGCGCTCGTCGGTCAGGTCCTCACGAATGCGGCCGACATAGACGATGTCCTGATCGGACGTGTCGAGCGGCATGGGGTAGACCTTGTTCTTGAGGTCGTCGACGAGCTTGCAGCCCGGGGCGTTTGCGATGAGCTCCTTGGCACGCTTGACGCTGATCTTCTCCTTCGTGCGCAGCACGACGGATACGCTGTGGCTGCGGATGACGGGCACGCGCGCGCAGGTGCAGCTGACCTTCATCTCGGGCAGGTGGAGGATCTTGCGGCCCTCGTTCTGCATCTTCATCTCCTCGCTGGTGTAGCCCTCGAAGGCCTCGCCGCCGATCTGGGGGATGATGTTGTACGCGATCTGATACTGGAAGACCTTGGGCTCAAGGTGCTTGCCCTCGGAAAGGGCCTTGACCTCATTGCTGAGCTCGTCGATGCCGCCCTTGCCCGCGCCGCTGACGGCCTGATAGGAAGAGGCGATGATGGTCTCGATGGGGCTCTCCTTGGCGAGGGCGTTGATGGCGACGAGGGTGACGATGGTGGTGCAGTTGGGGTTCGAGATGATGCCCTTGTGCCACTTCACGTCCTCGGGGTTGATCTCGGGGATGACAAGGGGGACGTTGGGGTCGAGGCGGAACGCGCTCGAGTTATCGACGAACACCGCACCCGCCTTGACGATCGAGGGGGCGAAACGCTCGGCGATGTCGTTCTCGGCCGCGCCGAGGACGATATCAAGGCCCTCAAACGCGTCGTCAGACGCCTCGACGATGGTGCACTCCTGACCGCGGAACATGATTTTGCTGCCCGCGCTTCTGGCGCTTGCGATGGGACGAAGGGACGCAACGGGGAAGTTGCGCTCTTCGAGAATTTTGATCATTTCCTGACCGACGGCGCCGGTGGCGCCGAGAATACCGACATTGACCTGTTTCATTACACTACATTCTCCTTCACAAAACTATTGTACAGGACACGGATGGCCTGTTCGAAATCTTTTTCTTCCACGCCCACGATGATGTTGAGCTCTTCGGGGCCCTGCGTGATCATGCGGATGTTCACGCCGTTTTCGCCGAGCTTGGCGAAAATCTTACCGGAAACGCCGGGACGGTACGCCATCTTGCGGCCAACGGCGGCGACAATGGCGATGTGCTCCGTTACGGTTATCTTATTCGGCTGCACCTCTTTTTGCAGCTCGCCCAGCATTTCGTAGAGCGAGCGGGACACCTTGTCGGACGAGACGACGAGCGAGACGTTGTCGATGCCGGACGGGAGGTACTCGACGTTGACCTCGTGCTTGGCGAGCACGTTGAGAATTTTCAGGAGAGAGCCCGGTTCGCTCGACATGCCAGTCTTGGCGATGGTGATGATGGAAAAGCCCTTCTTGCCGGCGATGCCGGTGATGAAGCCGCCCTCATCCATCTCGTCGCCGATGGACTCCATAATCATTGTGCCGGGATGGTCGGGCGCGTTGGTATTGCGGATGTTGAGCGGGATGTTTTTCTCGCGCACGGGGAAGATCGTGCCCTCGTGCAGGACCTGCGCGCCGATGTAGCTCAGCTCGCGCAGCTCGCTGTAGGTCACGCGGCGGATGGGCTCGGGATCGTCGACGATGCGCGGGTCGGCCATCAGGATGCCGGAGACGTCCGTCCAGTTCTCATACACGTCCGCGCCGAGCGCCGCTGCCGCGAGCGCGCCGGTGATGTCGCTGCCGCCGCGGGAGAACGTGCGGATGTGCCCGTCGGGCATCACGCCATAGAAACCGGGGATGACGACCCTGCGGTCCTCGGCGAGGGAGCGCAGCGCCGCGTAGGACGCGTCCTGATCGACGGTGCCGTCGAACTTGAACTTGATCCAGCGGGCCGCGTCGACGAACTCATAGCCGAGGTATTCGGCCATCAGCCGTGCGGAGAAGTATTCGCCGCGCGAGGCGAGCTCATCCTGGCTGATGCCATTTTTCATCTTGTCCCACAGCGCGTCGAACTCTTTGTCGAGGCTGATGTGCAGGCCACATTCGGCGATGATCTCGTTGTAGCGGTCGCGGATCATGGCGAAGATGTCCTCGCACGAAACGCCGTATTTGATGTGCGCGGCGCAGAGATAGAGAAGATCGGTGATCTTATGGTCGCCGGAGAAGCGCTTGCCCGGCGCGGAGACGATGACCACGCGGCGGGCGGGGTCGGCTTCCACGATGGACTTGACCTTGGCGAACTGGCGGGCGTCGGCGAGCGACGAACCGCCGAATTTCAAAACTTTGAGCATGGAGTTTATTCCTATTCGGCCGCGTAGCGCGCAAGCAGCGCGTGCGGGTCGTCCTTTCGGTAAGATTCATAGGCGTCGAACGCCTCGCGGGCGCTGCACTCGCGGGTAAAGTATTCGCCCATGCAGCGGAACAGCCACTTGCACTGCGTGCCGGATAGGTTCACCGAGCAGGGGGTGAAAGAGTCAGCATAGAAGCTGCGGCAGCCGTCGGCGACGTCGAGACAGTCGCGCAGCACGTTCGAGCCGGTCGGGTAGCCGCCTGCGCCCGCGCCGGAAAAGCTCTGCTTGCCAAAACGCGATGCGAACAGCGTGACGAGGTTGCCGGTGCCGTCGGTGTGCGCCTCGGGCGCGGAGGAGGGGAAAAGCGTCGGGCAGACGAACGCGGCCACGGCACGGCCGTTTTTCTCCGCTCGGGCAATGAGCTTGTAGGTCAGGCCCTCGTCCTTCGCCTTGGCGATGTCGCCCGCGGTGATGGACGAGATACCGACACAGGGGATGTCCTCTTCCCTGATGTTCACGCCGAAGGCAAGGTCGGCGGAGAGGACGATCTTGCGGCGCGCGTCCAGACCCTCGACATCTGCGGTGGGGTCGGCCTCGGCGTAGCCGAGCTCCTGCGCCTTTTGCAGCGCGGGCGCATAATCCGCGCCGGAATTCGTCATGGCGGAGAGCATGTAGTTCGTTGTGCCGTTCAGAATGCCCTCGACAGCCTTGATCTCATCAAGCTCAGACGCGCGGGAGAGAGAGGTGAGCCAGGGAATGCCGCCGCCCGCGGCGGCAGTGCAGCGCAGCGCCACGCCTTTTTCTTTTGCAAGGGAGGTGAGCTCTTCAAAGTGGGCGCACATGAGCTGCTTGTTCGCGGTGACGACGTGCTTGCCCGCACGCATGGCCGCGCAGAGGTAGCTGTACGCCGGCTCGATGCCGCCCATGACTTCCACCACAATATCAATCGAGGGATCGCGCACGATCTCGTCGTAATCGGCGGTCACGGTGCATGTGAGCTCCGGGCGGGGACGGCGGGAGAGAACAGCTGCAACATGCAGATCGGTTCGCCCCTCGCACAGCTTATAAAAATGGGAACCGACGGTGCCGAAGCCCAGCAGCGCAATATTCACGGGGAATGACCTTCTTTCTTTTTTGGATACTCCGTCAAGTGCGGACGAATTTGTGACTTACGCCGAAACTGTCCACGAAAGAAAAACACTTGACTTTTTGATGGAAACAATATAACATAGCGTTTGTGAAAATACAATAGGGAAAGCAAAAAAACTTTTCCCGTGAGATACAGGAGGAAACATCCATGCAGTATCAGAGCACCCGTGACAAAAATTTAAAGGCCAGCAGCGCGCAGGCCATCTTAAACGGCCTTGCCCCCGACGGCGGCCTTTACACGATGCCGTCGTTTGACGAGGTCAAGTTCGACTATACTACCGTATTAAATATGGACACGATGTCCATGTCGACGAAGATCTTATCCAAGCTCCTGCCCGACTTTTCAGAAGCGGAGATGGCAAAACTCGTCCACGACGGCTATACCGGCAAGTTCGAGACCGACCACCTGACCCCGACCGTCCCCGTCGGTGAGGACTTCATCCTCGAGCTTTTCCGCGGGCCGACGAGCGCCTTTAAGGATGTGGCGCTCTCGATGCTGCCGCGCCTGATGACCGCGTCGAAAGAAAAGCTCGGCGTGGACGACGAGATCATGATCCTGACCGCCACGTCCGGCGACACCGGCAAGGCGGCGATGGAGGGCTTCTGCGATGTGCCGGGCACGAAGATCATCGTCTTCTACCCCCACGGCGGCGTGAGCGCCGTGCAGCAGGCGCAGATGGCGACGCAGGCGGGCGAAAACGTCTGCGTGTGCGCGGTGCGCGGCAATTTCGACGACGCGCAGACCGGCGTGAAGAAAATTTTCTCCGCCGTCAGTAAGGATCAGCTGCTCGAGGGCAAGGGCGTTCGCCTGTCCTCGGCCAACTCCATCAACATCGGCCGCCTCGCCCCGCAGGTCGTCTATTATTATAGAGCGTACGCCGACCTTGTGCAGGCGGGCCGCATCCAGCCGGGCGACAAGGTCGACTACGTCGTGCCGACCGGCAACTTCGGCGATATCCTCGCGGGCTACTTTGCCAAGGAGATGGGCCTTCCCGTCGGCAAGCTCGTGTGCGCGTCCAACGCCAACAACGTGCTGACCGACTTCCTGCGCACGGGCCGCTATGACCGCCGCCGCCCCTTCCACAAGACCGTGTCCCCCTCGATGGACATTCTCGTCTCCAGCAACTTGGAGCGCCTGCTCTATCTCCTCTCCGGCGACGACAAGCTCATCGCGGATTTAATGAAGCAGCTCAGCGAAAACGGTGAGTACGAGGTGCCCGGAGACATGCTCGAAAAGCTGCACGAGCTCTTCTGGGCAGGCTTCTGCGACGACGAGGGTGCGAAAACCGCCATCGGTAAGGTCTGGAAGGACGACCATTACCTCTGCGACACGCACACGGCGGTCGCCTGGGACGTGGCGCAGCAGTACAAGCAGGCAAACCCCGAGCACAATGCCGTCGTCGTGCTCTCCACTGCCTCTCCTTATAAATTCCCCGCCGCCGTGCTCGAGGGCATCGGCGAAAAGGCCGAGGGCGACGAGTTCGACGTGATGGAGCAGCTCCACAAGGTCACGGGCGTGCCCGTGCCGAAGAATCTTGCCGACCTACGCTCCCGCGCGGTGCGTCACCGCGACGTGATCGACCGCGGCGAGATGCTCGACTACGTGCTCGGCAAGGCCGCGGCGGAAAAGTGATAAAGGAGAATAAACATGTATATTACCTGCCTTGATATGGAGGGCGTGCTCGTCCCCGAAATTTGGATCGAATTTGCCCGCGAGAGCGGCATTCCCGAGCTGACGCGCACCACGCGCGACGAGCCGGACTACGACAAGCTGATGAAATGGCGCCTGGGCGTGCTCCGCGAGCACGGCCTGGGACTCAAGGAAATTCAGGAGACTATCGCGCGCATCGACCCGCTGCCGGGGGCAAAAGAATTCCTCGACAAGCTGAGATCTGAGACGCAGGCCATCATTTTGAGCGACACCTTTGAGGAATTTGCACAACCGCTGATGAAAAAACTCGGCTGGCCGACCATTTTCTGCAACTCTCTCGAGGTGGACGCCGACGGATTCATCAGCGGCATCAAGATGAGATGCGAGCATTCCAAGCTTACGACCGTGCGCGGCCTTCAGTCCATCGGCTTTGAGACCATCGCCAGCGGCGACAGCTACAACGACCTCGAAATGATCGAAGCGTCCAAGGCGGGCTTCCTGTTCCGCACGACGGAAAAGATCAAGCACGACTACCCGCATCTGCCCGCTTTTGAGGGCTACGACGAGCTTTTAGCGGCCATCGAGCAGGTCATCCGCGCATAAGGGAAAAACAAATATCCAGCTCGAATGAAATGATATTCATTCAAAATTTGTTCATTTTGACGATTGACTTTTTTCTCCAAAAAATTATTATAATCAGGCGAAACGCAGGGGAAATTCTCCTGCAAGGCAAACATTTGTGAAAAAAATAGGAGGAGAAAAATGTTTAGCTTTCTGATCTGCCTCGCATTGCTGATCGGCGGCTACTTCGTTTACGGTGGCATCGTCGAAAAGACTTTCGGCCCTGACGACCGTGAAACGCCGGCCGTGAAGATCAACGATGGCGTGGACTACATGGTTCTCCCGCAGTGGAAGCTCTTTATGATCCAGCTTCTGAATATTGCGGGTCTGGGTCCCATCTTCGGCGCTCTGAGCGGTGCTCTTTGGGGTCCTGTCGTCTTCCTGTGGATCACCTTCGGTACCATCTTTGCCGGTGCAGTCCATGACTACTTCTCCGGTATGATGAGCGAGCGTAATGAAGGCGCTTCCATCTCCGAGATCTCCGGTATCTACCTCGGCGGCGCAATGAAGAACGTCATGCGCGTGTTCAGCGTGGTGCTGCTCGTGATGGTCGGCACCGTGTTCGCTGTCGGCCCCGCCGGCCTCATCCAGCTGCTGTGCACCAAGGGCGGCAGCACCGGCATCTTTGCCAGCAAGCTCTTCTGGCTGGTTCTGATCCTGATCTACTACTTCATCGCAACGTTCCTGTCCATCGACAAGATCATCGGTAAGATTTACCCCCTGTTCGGTATCTGCCTGATCATCATGGCCATCGGTGTTGCCGTCGGCATCTTCACCAAGCCTGAGTACACCATCCCCGAGATCTGGAACAACTTCGGCTCCATGCATCCCTCGGGCACCCCGGTGTGGAGCTTCATGTTCATCACCGTTGCCTGCGGCGCGATCTCCGGTTTCCACTCTCTGGTATCTTCCGGTACCACATCCAAGCAGCTCGACAAAGAGACTGACGCGAAGCCGATCGCTTACGGCGGAATGCTCCTTGAGTGTGTTCTCGCAGTTTTAACTCTCTGCGCCATCGGTTACGCTTACAAGTGGAACGCGGTTCATCCGGACCAGGCGTTAAAGGGCGCGACAGCGATCTTCGGCGGCGGTATCGCTCACATGATCGACGATATCATCCCGGGAAGCTACAGCATTTTAAACTCCTTACTGGTACTTACATATTCCGCGTTCTGTCTTACTTCTCTTGATACTGCAACCCGTCTTGCGCGTTTCATGTTCCAGGAATTCTGGCTTGAGCCGGGTGAAACTGCTGCCGACATCAAAGAGGGCTGGAAAAAGGTTATGGTAAATCCGTACTTCGCTACGATCCTCACGGTTGTTCTTGGCATTCTTCTCGGCATGAACGGATACGGAAAGATCTGGGGACTGTTCGGAGCTGCAAACCAGCTTCTTGCAGGTATCGGCCTCTTAGCCGTTGCCACATGGCTCGGAAACATGGGCAAAAACAACAAGATGTTCCTGATCCCGATGGCATTCATGATCATCGTTACGATCACCTCCCTTGCACTCACAGTTAAGAACCAGATCGGCATGATTGCCGCAGGCGGCGCTGACTGGGGTCCGTGGGCACAGACGATCCTCGGAATCCTTCTGATCTTCCTGGCGATCATCCTTGTTATTGAGGGTGTACAGACACTTTCTAAGCAGAAAGCGGCCAGAGCTTAAGTGCAGGTAAATGATCAGATATTTTAAGAATTGAAAAAGACACGTCATACAGATTTTAAGTGAAATCTGCATGACGTGTCTTTTGTTTTACTGGATCTTTTAATCCCGATTCTTCTGTCGTCTGTCAACCATCCGTCTCTCCATATGCGGCTTTACTGCGGAGTTTTTCTGCTACTTTCCAGCCTGCAAACTGGCTAAAATGTCAGATTTTTAAGGTGTCAGCGCACCCAGGACTCATTTATCTTATTCGTTTCTGATCGCCGCCAACGGACTTAATTTCATCGCCCGCAGTGCCGGGAAAAGTCCGGCCAGCATACCGATCAGGACCGCAAAGACCACAGCGGATCCAGATAGCCACAACGGGATCCTTGAGATTGCTCCAGAACCACCCGTCATACTGGAGAAGCTGGCTCCCAGAAACTTATTGATCGCCGCAGAGACGCTGTAGCTTAAGCCAAGTCCCAGAACGCCTCCCATAAATCCGATAAATCCCGCCTCCATCAAAAACATCGTCCGGATATCTCCAAGCGCACATCCCAAAACCTTCAGCACACCGATCTCCTTCGTTCTCTCATAGATGGACATCATCATCGTGTTTGCAATTCCGATTGCCGCCACAAACAGCGATACAGCACCGATGCCTCCGAGGACCGCCTGGATCATATCCGTCTGCTGCTGGGCCTGTTCGAGCCACTGCATGCTGCTGTAGGCCTCGTAGCCCATATCTGTGATCGCTTTCTGGACCTCCGTCACATGCTCCATATCGTCCACATTCACGTAAATCATATTGTAGACAAAATAATTGTAGGGTTTTCCCTTTTTATTTGTCGGCTGTCCGGGGATCGGGTTCTTCCGGTAGATTTTTTTCAGCTGGGTCTTTAACAGATCAATATCCGTGTAGATCTGGTATCCATACTCAGAAAATCCGTTCTCACCGCCATCCACCAGAGCGCAGGCCGGGAAAAGATACTTTTTCTGGCTGCTTTCATCCCCGTTTCCCATATTCTGGAACATGGTAAAAAACGGCTTGTGTATAAGATCCACTTTGGAAAGATCCTCGCCGTCCCAGCTTCCCTTTCCGGTCTTGCTGTTATAAAAGTTGTCGGAAACCATATTTCCGACGATAAACTCCAGAGTCGCCGCATTCTTGTCCGGAAGTTTTCCCTCCGCCAGCGGAATCTGTTCCAGCTCCTCTCTGGGCATTCCCACAATGTTCGAATATCCCTGATAAACTCCCTGCTTCAGATTCACATCTGTCTCCAGAATCGGTGACACACTCTTCACATGTGGGATCTTCGCAAGCTTCGTCACCGTGGCATCCACGAGGTAATCGTCCTCGGACTGGTTTCCGTATCCGGAACTGATCTGGATCCTTGTGAGACTTCCGAAGGAAGCGTAGGATTCCACGGTATTTTCCTTCAATCCAATTCCCAGAGAGACCATGACTACGATGGAAGCCGTGCCGATGACAACGCCCAGAACGGTAAGTCCCGTCCTGAGTTTTCGTCTGCGCAGGTTATTGATGCTCATGATGAGCAGATCAAAGAATCTCATCGTCCATTCCCGCTTTCTTCTTTTTGCGTCTGATGACCACAAGGATCACAGCTGCAAGGACCACTCCCACGATTCCCACCGGAATTGCGAGATGTTTCAGTTTATCCGTCGTGGACGGTTCCGGCTGTACATCGTCACTGTTCCAGGTATCGTCAACATTGCTTTCATCCATGCTCTGATCCTCATTTACCATAAGCTGGATCTCCTTCTCGACCGTGGAGACTTTTCCGTTCTCATCCTCATATGTAATGGAGAGTTTTACCTTTCCATCATCCGTGGTCGGGGCAATTCCGTTGATCATCGTATCCACGTTTCCGCTTTTTCCGGGTTCGATATTTCCAACATAAGCCTCATTCTTCTGGATAGAGTCTGCCTCAAAGACCGCGTTCACGTTATAGAGCATGACTTTTCCGGTGTTGTTGATGGAGAACATCACGTTTGACTCTTCGCCGACGGAAATAGCATCCGGCATGACCTCGATGGTGCCGGTATTTAACCGTGCCTCCTGCTTTAATCCAACCGCGATCTTTACGGCTTCCTTCGCATTCTTAAATTCCGGGCTGTCATACTGCTCATTGATCGTGATCGTGTAGGAACGCTGTTCCGCTGTGGGACTTGAGGAAAATTTTATCGTCAGCGTGTCGGATGCTCCCGGTGCCAGAGAATTGACGACCACAGAGTTTGAACCGTTCACCGTCGTAAATACCGGACTGTCGCTCACTGCTTCCGACTCGAAGGTAAACAGGATGTTGCTGGCTGCGATACTGTTGGAAGCGTTTTTCATGCGCACCTTCAGCGTAAAATCCTGTCCGGCATAGATCTCCGCAGGATCCGTCTCAAAGCTGTCGACGATGATACGCGCCTTTGTTCTTTCGTTCTCGCCTGCTTCAGAATCCAGAGAATCACCCTCGTCTTTTCCATAGACCCGCACATAAAAGGTATCCTCCACAGGAGCAGCAAAGTTTCCATTCTCATTTTCCCGGTAACGGATCTTAAACTTGATCGGGTAATAGCCGGATTTCGCCTTTTCCCGCACCGCCATGCTGAACGGAACTGCCACCGTCTGATCCGGGTTCATATTTCCCATCTGCCGGTCATAATTTCCGTCATTGATCTCAAACGGAAACTTCGTGATATCCTCAGAGAGCTCCATATCGACACGCACATCGTAGGCGGTCTTATAACCGGTATTTCTCACGTTTACATCGAAATTCATGACCTCGGAATAGTTCGCGGACGGGGTGGACTGATTCTCGCCGAGGGCGAATGCTACCGGCTCGGAGTTGTCCTCATTTGTCTCACTGGTTCCTGTTGTCTTCTTTGTCTCGATCCACGCCATTATAGTCTTTGCGTACTCGGATGACATTCCGTCCTCGCCCTGAGCGCGCTTTGAGATGTAGATCAGGATCGGATAATAGCCCTCTTCCAGACCTTTTTTTACATTGACATTCAGGTTGACGGTCTTTTTCGCTTTTTTGTTTACATGACCGACCTTGTAATGGCGGTTTAAAGAATCCGTCACCTCAAAGGGATAGATCGTCTTCATAGACTGGACGATGCTGCTCTCCTCGCTGTCGCGGTCCTCCGTCTTTGTGATCTCATCAGAATAATGGTTCCGGAAATCATCCTCGGAGGCGATCCAGATCTCCGTCTCGATCCAGTCTTTGTCCTCCATGTTCATGAGTGTCACGGAGACGGTTCCGTTTTTTCCGATATATAAGGTCGGCGTCTTTCCGATCACAAGGCGGACGGTATCATTGTCGTCATCCATCCGGTATACCTGTGGGATCGTCTCCGCCGCTTCTGTTGTCTCCTTCGCCGCGAATGCAGTTGCCGGGACTGCGCCCATCAGCATACACGCGGCAAGGAATGTTGCCATCCAGCGTAATCCTTTTATTTTCATACTGTTCCTCTCCTCTTAGCTGCATTTTGTTATGTCAGCGATTATTTGTGTTTATTTTCTTCTCCTCCTGGCTGTTCTATTTTAGTTATTTGTGCCAGTTTTTCATATTTTTGCGTTTATTCCAAAATTTTGTCGATTGTTATTCTGACTTTCCCTCTATCCGGTGTTCTTCTGCTTCCACAACTGTCTCTATTTGCTCTTCTTCTGCCGGATTCTTAGATTTCCCCTCCGCCTGCGCCTCTGCCGCCGCCTGCATGGACTCCTCTAACTGCACAAGATCCACCTCGTGGTGATTCTCCTCGATGCTCACGATCTTTCCGTCGATAATCTTAAAGATCCGGTCCGCGTAGGTCGCCAGATTGTTGTCGTGGGTAACCATCACAAGCGTCTGTTTCTGTTCTCTTACGACCTTCTGCATGAGTTTTAAGACTTCCATCGTTGTCTTCGAATCCAGGTTTCCTGTCGGCTCATCCGCAAAGATGATCTGCGGGTTCATCGCCAAAGC
>ERZ773143.1518-NODE-1518-length-20257-cov-11.019157_pt1 | contig 20257 bp, 10 predicted proteins | sample MGYA00580852_ERZ773143 | MGnify/ENA primary metagenome ERZ773143 (study PRJEB29015, sample SAMEA2737853) | human gut metagenome | biome: human gut; feature: human-associated habitat; material: faeces | place: China | collected 2012 ... | reverse complement strand
CCTTCGGGAGTAAGACCCCTTGAAGACTACAAGGTAGATAGGGCAGAGGTGGAAGTGTGGCAACACATGGAGCTGACTGTTACTAATAGGTCGAGGGCTTGATTAAGAAAGCGGTTAAATCTGTATGAAGTTTTGAAAGTACAAATAATTTGATAGAAAGTTAGCAACGTACTTTGTCTACGTTGTTTTCTCATATAGGGGATTGGTCAAATGGTATGATAGGGGTCTCCAAAACCTTTGGTGGGAGTTCGATTCTCTCATCCCCTGTTCTTTAAAAACACCTGTTTAGGTGTTTTTTTATTTATAGTAATTTAAATTAAATTTTTATAGAGGAGAATATATATGAGAAAAACAAGTAATAGCGTGCTTTCGCAATATCGGGGTGCGTTAATGGGAATATCCATCATATTGATTATAGTTTTTCATTTTACGGATGACTGTCATTATTACTCCTATCATTTTAGTGGCTGGATTTCCTTCTTTTGGAGATATATTTCATCATCGAGTGTTGATGCATTTTTATTCTTTTCTGGTCTGGGATTATATTATTCCATGAAAAAAAGATCAGATGTTAGAAGCTTTTACATAAGAAGATTAAAAAGAATCCTGATTCCTTATTGCATCGTAGCCGTACCCTCTTATATTTTATTAGATGTCTGTGTAGATAAAACAGGATGGGGAGAAGCCATAAAAGACTTCACATTTATCACATTTTTCAGTGATGGAGACAGGCTTTACTGGTATATTGGACTTATGCTGTTATGCTATCTGATTTATCCCTATATCTTTCAGATTGTGGATAGCGCACGGGACGCAATAGATGGAGAGATCCGTCTGCTTTCTATTGTAAGTGCTATTACAGTATTAGCACTTGTAATTGCATTATATGAGAAAGATATGTTTGGAAATGTGAATATTGCTTTGCTTCGTCTGCCTGTTTTTATAGCGGGCTGTTTTTATGGCAGATCCAGCTATGAAAAAAGGGAAAGTTATTGGAAATGGTTGATTCTTTTTGCGTTATCCGGCTATTTGCTCACCATGCTTCCAAGTGGATCTCCTATTTTTGCAAGGTATGTGACCGGAATTTTTAATATCTCATGTTGTGCGGGAATTGCCTGGATCTTTTCCAAGTTATCTATGCGCCCGGTTATAAGAATACTGGAATGGTTTGGTGCTCATTCGCTGGAATTGTATCTGGTACATGTTACCATACGAAAATTTATGAAGGGAGCAGCATTTCATACATGCCGTCTGCGTTACGAACTGGTGCTGGTATGCAGTTCCATTGTGATTGCATGGATACTTCAGATCCTTGTCCGGTATATAACAGATCATTTGCTTAAGGAAAAGAGGTAAGACATATGACCCTACAGCAGTTACATCAGGTAATTACGATTGCAGAAAGCCGCTCCATGAACGAAGCATCCCGAAAATTGTTTGTCTCACAGCCCAATCTGTCTGCGGTTGTGCGCGAACTGGAAGAAGAAGCAGGAATCACCATTTTTATCCGGTCCAACCGGGGAATCGTGCTTACACCAGAGGGAGAGGAATTTATCGGATATGCCAAGCAGGTCGTGGAGCAGTATCATTTACTGGAATCCCGTTATATTTCGTCTGCATCCAAAAAGAAATTTTCCGTGTCCATGCAGCATTATACCTTTGCGGTCAAGGCATTTGTGGAAGTCGTAAAGGCTGTCGGAATGGAAGAATATGAATTTGCCGTGCATGAGACACAGACGAATCAGGTAATCGAAAATGTGCGTAACATGAAAAGTGAGCTGGGGATTCTTTTCCTGAGTAAATTTAATGAAGCAGTACTCCAGAAACTTTTCAGGGAAAATGATGTAATTTTTGAAGAACTGTTTACCTGTGACACCTATGTATATCTGTGGAAAGGACATCCGCTGGCACAAAGGGATGTAATTTCCATGAAAGAACTGCAGGAATATCCATGTCTGGTGTTTGAACAGGGGAAAAATAATTCCTTTTATTTTGCCGAAGAGATGAAAAGTACCTATGAATATAAGAAGATGATCCATGCGGATGACCGGGCGACCATGCTGAATCTGATGGTTGGGCTGAATGGTTATACGCTCTGTTCCGGGATTATCTGTGAAGAATTAAACGGAAATGATTATGCGGCAGTGCCGCTGGCAGAGAGCGAAAAGATGCGGATTGGCTATATCCGGCACAAGGGGATAAAGGTCAGTCCGATCGGAGAATTATATGTGGATATTCTGAAAAAAAGTGGGAAACCACTTTGATAAAAATAGTTTTCATCAAAAAATGCTTGTTTTGGTGATTGGAAAGGCAATTTTTTGGAGAAATTGCATAAGATAGCAGGTATAAATATAAATACACGAAAAAAAACGGTAGGAATCTGATGGAAACGGTTGCGCGATTACCGTCATTATGCAGGAAAAACCGGAGAAATGCGAAGTTTGCATAACTTTGACAGATGAGAAAAAAAGTGGCATAATCTTTTCTAAACTTGGGGATGATAAAAATAATATGTTGTTTAAAGGTAGAAAGAGGTGTTGGATTATGTATGAAACTGTTAAAGTAATTCGGTTATCAGATATGGATGAAGTTAAGGATTTTGTACGCGCAGCAGGTGGTTGTGATTTTGATATTGATGTAAAATGCGACAGAACATTCATTGATGCAAAGTCATTGCTTGGTATGATTGGACTTGGCGTAAAAAAGAATCTTCAGGTTTGCTACGGTGGAAAGAATGAAAATTTCGAAAACGTAGTTGCTAAATTTGCAGTGGCATAATACAATTATTATATCGTGACTATGGAACTTTAAGTCCCGCTCCGTATTCCGGAGCGGGGCTTTTTATTGTAAAATAATGGAACAAATAAAAACCCGCTTCATACAACAGGAAAATACCCGCGGGAGAAAGGAGGTGTACATGCAGAAATTACATATATCTGTGAGAAATCTGGTAGAGTTTATTTTCCGTGGAGGAGATATCGATAACCGTGCAGGAAAAATGGCCAGCGCGGAAGCCATGATGGAAGGCAGCCGTATCCACCGGAAAATTCAAAAAAGCATGGACACCTCCTACCAGGCGGAAGTGCCGCTGAAAATTGAATGGAAAGCCAACGATTACGTACTGGTCGTGGAAGGACGTGCAGACGGAATCGCCTATGGAAAATTTCAGCCGGATCTGCCGGCTGCGACGGAGTCTGTGCTGCAACCGGAGAAGGAGTTTGCGGCGGAAATCCCTCTGGAAGAAGAAATCAGCTTCATCGATGAGATCAAGGGTGTATATAGAAACGTTGCGGCAATGGAACAGCCGGTCTACGTGCATAAAGCCCAGGCAATGTGCTATGCGTATATCTATGCGAAACAGAACCGTCTGGAGCGGATCGGCGTGCAGATGACCTACTGCAATCTGGATACCGAGGAAATCCGGTATTTCCGGGAGATTTATACATTTGAGACGCTGACCGTGTGGTTTACGCATCTGATCGAAGATTACCGGAAATGGGCAGACTGGCAGATCGCATGGAAAAAACAGCGGCAGGAGAGTATTCATACACTCGAGTTTCCATTTCCCTACCGGCAGGGACAAAAGAAGTTGGTTGCCGATGTTTACCGCACCATTCTGCGGGGGAAGAACCTGTTTATCGAGGCACCGACCGGAGTGGGCAAAACAATTTCCACAATCTTTCCGGCGGTAAAAGCAGTGGGAGAAGGGCTGGCAGACCGGATCTTTTATCTCACGGCAAAGACCATCACAGCAACTGTGGCAAAAGAAACGTTCGCACTGCTGGAAGAACAGGGATACCGTGCCAAAGTCATCCAGATCACAGCCAAAGAAAAACTCTGCCTGTGTGAGGAGATGGACTGTAACCCGGTAAACTGTCCATATGCAAAGGGACATTTTGACCGGGTGAACGATGCGGTGTTTGATCTCTTGCAGAAATCCAACCTGTTTACCAGAGAGGAGGTTTTAGCGCAGGCGAAAGAATATCAGGTGTGCCCGTTTGAGATGAGTCTGGATGTGGCAACCTGGGCAGACAATATTGTCTGTGATTACAATTACGTATTCGATCCGAATGTATATCTGAAACGCTTTTTTCAGGAGGGGATAAAGGGAGACTATCTGTTCCTGGTGGATGAGGCACATAACCTCGTGGATCGCAGCAGGGAGATGTACAGTGCCGATCTGTACAAAGAAGACGTGCTTGCAGTGAAGCGGATCATGAAAGCGCACAGCCGTACGATCTGCCGTATCCTGGACAAATGCAACAAAGCCATGCTGGAAATGAAACGTGAGTGTGAGCACTACCAGATTCTGGACAGTGTGGGAACGTTGACCTTCCACCTTATGCGGCTGGCCTCCGAGATGGATGAATTTTTGGAAAAACCGCGGGAATTTCCGGAGAAGAAAACGGTGCTGGATTTTTACTTTGCACTGCGCAATTTCCTGAATATCTATGATCTGGTGGATGACCATTACGTGATCTACAGCCAGATGACGGAGGAAGGTCAGTTCCGGATCCGGCTCTTTTGCGTAGATCCGTCGGTCAATCTGCAGAAATGCATCGATAAAAGCAATTCCACGATCTTTTTCTCCGCAACGCTCCTGCCGATCGGATACTACAAGCGGCTACTTTCCACGGACGAGGATAACTATGCCATTTATGCGCAGAGTACGTTTGCCCAGACACAGAGACTTCTCGCATTTGGCCGGGATGTGAGCACAAAATATACGCGGAGGAACAGAAAAGAATACGAAAAAATCGCGGACTATATCGGTGCAGTCACAGAAGCACAGCAGGGAAATTACATGGTGTTTTTCCCGTCTTACCGGCTGATGCAGGATGTATATGAGGTCTTTGCCGGGAAGGCGGCCGATTCGTGCGAGATTCTGATGCAGCATAGTAATATGAAAGAACACGAAAGAGAAGCGTTTTTGGAAGAATTTGAAAAAGAGCGCCAGGGGACACTCGTTGCGTTCTGTGTGATGGGTGGAATTTTCGGGGAAGGCATTGATCTGAAAAACGACCGGCTGATCGGTGCCATCATCGTGGGAACCGGACTTCCGCAGGTCAGCGATGAACGTGAAATTTTAAAGAATTATTATGATGAGCGGGGATTGTCCGGATTTGACTATGCGTTCCGCTATCCGGGAATGAACAAAGTCCTGCAGGCAGCAGGGCGCGTGATCAGGACCAGCGAGGACCGCGGCGTGATCCTTCTGCTGGATGAACGTTTCCTGCAGCGCGAATACGGAGCGCTTTTTCCGAGAGAATGGGAAAAGAGAAGCGTCTGTGGTCTGCCGCAGCTGCGGGAAGAAGTGAGCCGGTTCTGGTCAGACGTCCGGGAGGAGCTTTAAAAACTCTTCGGTGGAGGCAGAAACCGGAAGGGTAGGGTTTAACGAAGCCACCAGCTGCCGCTGCGGGATCGTTTCCTGCGTGCGGACGAGGAAGAGATCCTCCGGCTTGTGTTTCAGACAAAAATCCGGGATAAAAGCAATTCCAAGACCGATGCGGGCCATGTCAATGAGCAGATCGTTGCTGCTGAGCTCTACCTGAGGCAGCAGTTCCAGCTGATGCTGCAGGAAAATGTGGTGCAGAAACTCACTCGTTGTGCTCTTGCGGTCTAACATCATGAGAGGATAGGTGCCAAGCTCCGAGAAAGGAACGATGCGGTCCGCCAGATCAAAATATGCCGGATTGGCGACGAACACATCCGAGAAAGAGCCAACCGTTTTCTGAATATAGGAAGGATTCAGATGCGGGTTTGGAAAATTTGTGATAATCAGATCTACCCGGCGCTGCTCTAACAGGTCTACACAGCCCATCGAGCTGGCATTGGTGATTTTAATCGGAACATCCGGGAATTTCCGATGGAATTTCTGCAGATACGGCAGAAGAAAATAGCGGCAGATCGTGTCGCTGGCACCGATATGCAGCTGTCCTAAACCAAGAGAGCCGGATTCTAAAAGCTGGCTTTCGCCGCGTGAGATCAGATTCATGGCAGGTTCCACATGTTTCAGAAGCAGAGCACCGGCAGGAGTCAGCTGCACTTTTTTTGTGCTGCGGATAAAAAGCGGCTGTCCCAGCTTGCGCTCTAATGTTTTGATAGACTGGCTTACCGCTGACTGGGAGATAAAAAGCTTCTTACTTGCATCCGAAAATGAGAGAGAGCTTGCAACATAATAGAAAACCTTGTATAATTCATAATTGATATCCATCGATCATATCCTCAGTAGTATAGTATAGTATAGTATAGGATATATTATATACCTTTCACAAAGGAGAGAAAAGGAGATTATCATGAAAAAGGGAATTTTGAAAACCTTATGCGGATTGATGGCGGCACTCATGCTGCTTGTGTTCGCAGGAACACCCGTTACAACTCAGGCAGCAAAACTGCCATATTACATTAAAATCAATCGTCAGCAGAACTGTGTGACCGTATATGCACTTGATTCCAAAGGCAAATATACCAAACCGGTCAAAGCATTTGCCTGCTCGGTCGGTGTCAACAATGCCACCCCGACAGGAACATTTTCGATTCCGGCAAAATACCGCTGGCATACACTTATGGGCGGTGTGTACGGACAGTATTGCAGCCGTATTCACGGTGGTGTGCTGTTCCACTCTGTTTTTTACAGTTCACAGGATCCGAGCAAGCTGGCATACAATTCTTATAACCGTCTGGGACAGACGGCATCCCACGGATGTGTCCGTCTGAATGTGGAAGATGCCAAGTGGATCTATGACAACTGCCCGGTAGGAACCAAAGTAACCATCTATGACAGCAAAGATCCGGGACCGCTGGGCAAGCCTACCCCGATCCGTATTGATGTAAACAGTCCGTACCGCGGATGGGATCCGACCGATCCGGATCCGAGAAATCCATGGCTGAAACTTCGCCCGACGATTAAGGGAATCAAGAATAAAACCATCGAGAGAACAAACAGCAAAGTAGATCTGAAAAAGGGTGTGAAAGCTACCGATTACAGAGGTAAGACACTTAAATTTACCGTTTCCGGAAAAGTCAATGCGGCAAAGACCGGAAAATATAAGATTACATACACCGCAAAAGATGCCAAAGGAAACAAGACCCAAAAGAGCATCGTAATTACCGTAAAAGATACGAAAGCACCATCCATCAGCCTGAAGCGAAAGACACTGACCTACAATAAAGCCGTTTCCAAAGAAAAACTGGTTTCTGCAATTAAGGCAGATGTAGTGGCAAAAGATCTGGGCAAAAAACTTGCGTCAAAATATGTTTTCGTGGATGCCAGAGAAGCACATAAGGCAGTTACCGCTATGGAAAGAGGAACCTATGGAACTTATAGCGTGACCGTATATGTCAAAGATACGGCAGGAAATAAATCCAGAAAGCTGAAAGTAAAGATTAATTTTGTAAATCCAAACCCGGGTACCGATCAGCCGGATCAGCCGGAACCGGACACTCCGGGCGTTGTAACGGACAGTGCAATTACCGTACAGTAATTTCATAAGAACAGGTAATAGATATCGTAAGCGATATTAATTTTACTTAATTGTCAACCCATGATACAATAACATAAAGATCAATAGAATGCCCCCAAATGCAGGGGGCATTCCGTTTCGCAAAAGAAGGAGGTAAATCCAATGGGCAATGTACGTCGTGTGTACGTAGAAAAGAAACCGGATTTTGCCGTAAAGGCAAAAGAATTAAAACATGAGGTAAAGCATTATCTCGGAATCGCTGCAGATCAGGTGCGTGTTCTGATCCGTTATGATGTGGAAAATGTATCGGATGCCACTTACCAGAAGGCATTGCAGACGGTATTTTCCGAGCCGCCAGTGGATGATATTTATGAGGAGAACTTTGACGCAGAAGGCGGAAACGTATTTTCCGTAGAATTCCTGCCGGGACAGTTCGACCAGAGAGCGGATTCCGCAGAGCAGTGCGTGAAGCTTTTAAATGAGGATGAGGAGCCGATCATCCGCAGCGCGACGACCTATGTGATCAAGGGTGACATCACAGAGGATGAGTTAGAGGCGATCAAAAAGTATTGTATCAATCCGGTAGATTCCCGTGAGACCGGTATGGACAAGCCGGATACCCTCGTACAGAATTTCGATGAGCCGGCAGACGTGGCAGTTTTCGACGGATTTATCGACATGGCAGAAGCACACTTAAAGGAACTGTACAGCTCTTTAAATCTTGCCATGACCTTTAAGGATTTCTTACATATCCAGAATTACTTCAAAAATACCGAGAAGCGGAATCCGTCCGTGACAGAGATCCGCGTGCTTGATACTTACTGGAGTGACCATTGCCGTCATACCACCTTCTCGACAGAACTTAAAAATGTGAAGTTTGATGAAGGATTTTACCAGGCACCAATCAAAAAGACTTACGAAGAATATCTTGATACCCACAAGAAACTGTATGCGGGACGCGATGACAAGTTTGTCTGCCTGATGGATCTGGCACTGCTTGCCATGAAACGTCTGAAAAAAGAAGGAAAACTTGCAGATCAGGAAGAATCTGACGAGATCAATGCATGTTCCATTGTGGTACCGGTGGAAGTAGATGGAAAGACAGAGGAGTGGCTTGTAAACTTTAAGAATGAGACACATAACCATCCGACCGAGATTGAGCCGTTCGGTGGTGCTGCTACCTGTTTAGGCGGAGCCATCCGTGATCCGCTTTCCGGAAGAACCTATGTCTATCAGGCAATGCGTGTGACCGGAGCCGCAGATCCGACCGTATCCGTAAAAGATACGATTGAGGGTAAGCTGCCACAGAAGAAGATCGTGCGCGAGGCAGCCAGAGGTTACAGCTCTTATGGAAACCAGATCGGACTGGCAACCGGATATGTCAAAGAAGTTTACCATCCGGATTATGTAGCAAAACGTATGGAGATCGGTGCTGTCATGGGTGCCGCACCGAGACGTGCCGTACAGAGACTGACCTCTGATCCGGGAGATAAGATTATCCTTCTGGGCGGACGTACCGGACGTGACGGTATCGGTGGAGCAACCGGATCTTCCAAGGCACATAACACACAGTCTACGTCTGTATGTGGTGCCGAGGTACAGAAAGGTAATGCACCGACTGAGCGTAAACTGCAGCGCCTGTTCCGCAGAGAAGAAGTCAGCCATATTATCAAAAAATGTAACGATTTCGGTGCCGGCGGTGTATCGGTAGCCATCGGTGAGCTTGCAGACGGACTGCGCGTGAATCTGGATAAAGTACCGAAGAAATATGCTGGTCTGGATGGAACGGAGATTGCAATCTCCGAGTCCCAGGAGCGTATGGCAGTGGTTGTCGCTCCGCAGGATGTCGAGCAGTTCCTTGCTTATGCAAAAGAAGAAAACCTTGAAGCAACCGAGGTGGCAGTTGTTACCGAGGAGCCGAGACTGATCTTAGAGTGGAGAGGAAAAGACATTGTCAATATTTCCCGTGCATTCCTCGATACCAACGGTGCGCATCAGGAAGCAGATGTCGAAGTCGAGATGCCAAAAGAGGAAGACAACTTCTTTAAAAAGATCGAACTTCCGAAAGTTGCAGATGCATTACAAAAAAACGACAACAAATCAGCATGGCTTGCCATGCTTGCGGATCTTAATGTATGTTCCCAGAAGGGACTTGTCGAGATGTTTGACGGTTCCATCGGTGCGGGAAGTGTCTACATGCCATACGGCGGCCGCTATCAGCTGACCGAGACACAGAGTATGGTTGCCAAGCTTCCGGTTTTGAAAGGAAAATGCGATACCGTAACCATGATGTCCTACGGATTTGATCCGTACTTATCCTCCTGGAGTCCATACCACGGATCGGTATATGCCGTACTGGAATCCCTTTCCCGTATCGTGACCGCCGGTGGTGACTACAAGAAAGTACGCTTCACCTTCCAGGAGTATTTCCGCAGAATGAGTGAAGATCCAAAGAGATGGAGTCAGCCGTTTGCCGCACTGCTCGGTGCATTTGATGCACAGATCGGTTTTGGTCTGCCGTCCATCGGTGGAAAAGATTCCATGTCCGGAACCTTTAACGATATTGACGTGCCTCCGACACTGGTTTCTTTCGCAGTCGATGTGGCAAGAGAAAAAGACGTGATCACACCGGAACTGAAAGAAGCAGGAGATAAGCTGGTACTCTTTACGATCGAAAAGAACGCGTATGATCTGCCGGTATATGAGCAGGTGATGAAACTGTATGACAAGATTCATGAGCTGGTCGGCAAGGGAGCAATCCGCAGTGCCTATGCACTGGACGGAAAAGGTCTGGCAGCAGCAGTCAGCAAGATGGCATTCGGTAACAAATTAGGTGTAACCATCGCCGATGATGTGACTGCAGAAACCTTATTTGCACCGGGATTCGGTAATATTGTTGCAGAAGTAAAAGAAGAGTTTCTTCCTATTATAAAAGAAGCATCCGCAGTCGTTGTCGGAGAAGTGAACGACGCACAGAAATTCGTATACAAAGACATGGCTCTTTCCATGGATGAAGCACTCGATGCATGGCAGGGAACACTCGAGCGTGTATTTCCAACCCGTGCGACCGAGGATAAAGAAAAAGTACAGAGTGACGTATACGATACAAAGAACATCTATGTATGCAAAAACAAAGTTGCAAAGCCGACCGTATTCATTCCGGTATTCCCTGGAACAAACTGTGAGTACGACAGTGCGAAAGCGTTTGAGCGTGCAGGTGCCAATACAATTGTAAAAGTATTCAAGAATCTGAGTGCAGCAGACATCCGTGATTCTGTCGATGAATTTGTCAAGGCAATCAACCAGTCACAGATCATCATGTTCCCAGGTGGATTCTCCGCAGGAGATGAGCCGGAAGGATCTGCAAAGTTCTTTGCAACAGCATTCCGAAATGCAAAGATGACAGAGGCAGTAAGCAGACTGCTGTCAGAACGTGACGGACTGGCACTTGGTATCTGCAACGGATTCCAGGCGCTGATCAAACTGGGACTTGTTCCTTACGGACAGATCCAGGCACAGAGTGCGGATTCCCCGACACTGACCTACAACACCATCAACCGCCACATCAGCAAGATGGTATATACCAAGGTCGTAACAAACAAATCCCCATGGCTGCAGCAGGCAAAGCTTGGTACAACATACTGCAACCCGGCATCCCATGGAGAGGGACGTTTCGTAGCTCCGAAGGAATGGCTGGACAAGCTTTTTGCAAACGGACAGGTTGCCACCCAGTATGTCAATGAAGCCGGCGAGCCAACCATGGATGAAGAGTGGAATGTCAATGGTTCGTACATGGCGATCGAGGGTATCACCAGTCCGGATGGACGTGTACTCGGAAAGATGGCACACAGCGAGCGCCGCGGTGAGGCCGTTGCCATGAACATTTACGGAGAGCAGGATATGAAGATCTTCGAATCCGGAGTTGCTTACTTTAAATAGAATTGTTTATCTTCACGCGTAGTTTCACTCGAACTACGCGTGAAATAGTTTTAATAATAGAAAAAAGTGAAAAAACTCTTAAATGCTTAAGAAAATATTAAAGAATTTTTTCAATAAAATGTAATTTTGGTGTTGCAAAGATACAATACTTGGTGTATGATATGCACGTAGAGTAGTTAAAAGTGTACTATAAATAGTACGACTAGCGATGAACTACTATCGAGGCTATGGAAACTGGAAGTTATTCCAGACAGACCTTACAATTGCAGATACATATTAGAAATATAAGTCATCGGAACCTCAGCTTGCTGATCTTGATGCTGGACAATCAACGTTGATATCACACTCTACGCCGACGTCTGATGCACGAAAGTTTCTGGTCATTTATGATTTGTGTGTCTGTAGATGAAACTGACGATGGACTTAACAGTAAGACCGAGGAAGGTCAGTGGAGGCAATTAGCGAGAACATTGGACTGGAAGAATCGTCCGCAGCGGTTTGGAAGAGAAGATGAAGGAACTTAAACATGCAGGGTTAAACGAGTAGATGAGATGGAAGTTGGTCAAAAAGAAAGAGAGGAAAAAACATGAAATCAAGCAAAAAAGTGTTAGCTTTTGCTCTCGCTGCAGCTATGGTTGTAACAGCAGTTCCTGCTACAAACGCACAGGCAGCTTCTACAGCAAAGCTTAGCGCAAAAAAAGCCACAGTTTATTCTGAGGGCTACAAGACAGTTACAGTTAAAACTCCAAAGTCTTGGAAGTCTGTTAAAGTAACTGCAACAAGCAACAAGAAGTCTGTTGCAAAAGTTAAGAAGACAGCAGCAAAGAAGATCAAGGTTACAGGTGTTAAGCCAGGTACCGCTAAAGTTACGGTTAAGGTAACTTACAAGACTTCTACAAAGAAGAATGCTAAGGCAAAGACAAAGAAACTTACTTACACACTGAAAGTTGCTAAGGTAGGCGTTGCTTTATCTGGAGATTCAGTAGTAGCTATTGGAAGCACAACTAAGTTAACAAATACTAAGAAAAATTCTTCAAGAGCTAAGATTACTTACACATCAAGCGATGATTCTATTGCAACAGTAGCAGCTGACGGTACAGTAACTGGTGTTAAGGCTGGTAAGGCAACAATCACAGCTAAGATTACCGTTGGTAAGGATTCAGCTACAACTACTAAGGATGTAGAAGTTAAGAACTATGTTCTTTCTACTGTAGCACAGAACAAGTTGACAGAGCTTACAGCTACTGTTACTGGTAATACAAAGAATCTTAAGCCTACTGATTTCGTAGTAAAGAACGAGACAACAAACGTTGTTTATCCAGTATCTAAGGTATCTGTTGATTCTAAGGATGCTTCTAAGGTTACATTAACACTGTTCAGTGAATTAAAGGATGCTGCTACATATGATGTAACTCTTGATGGAATCACAAAGACATTCGTAGCTTCTGACGGAAAGGTTGCTTCTATCGGTCTTGACAATGTGACAATTCCTGCAGCTACTGAGACGGAAGTTAAGTTAGTATCTAAAGACGCTAATGGTGTTATTGTTAAAGAAGTATCTTATCCTTCATCTGATTCTACTTATGACTTCACAATTGATACCAAGGGAAATGGTTATACAAGTGGATCTAAGCTTTATTTAAATAAAGTTGGTGATACTGCTGAAGCAACCATCACATACAAGACAGGTAAGTATGACCAGAATGGTAAGCCAGAAGGAAATATTGGACCAAACAAAGTTACAATTACCGCAGTTGATCAGGCTGTTGTAAATAGCTTTGATGCTAGAATTGATGATAATACTAAAGCATCATTTGATAAGGCTAAAGATACAAAGAAGATTGCAGTAAAAGATCCTAATAAGGCCGTATTCTTCAAAATTAAGGATGCAAACGGCAAAGAAATTTCTAGTTCTGAATATGCTAAGTATTCCGTAGAAACTTCTGATAAAACAGTTCTTATGTTAGCTACATCTTCTTTAGGCTCAAAGAAAGTAAATGTTACAGCATTAAAGAGTGGTACAGCTTATATCCTTATTAAAAAAGATGATAAGGTTGTTGGATCTGTTGCTATCGAAATTGGTGCTGAGAGAACCGTAGCAACTCTTGAGTTAGATAAGTACAGTGTAACTGTATCAAGAAGTCTTACCGGTGATGCAAAGGCTGTAAAGGCAACTGTTAAGGATCAGTATGGAGATGATATTTCAGCAACTCTTAATGTAGAATGCTTATCTACAGATGTATCTGGAAAGGTTCCTGCTGATATTTCAGGAGCTAATTATTATACATATGATAATGATAAGACAGTTACATTTAAAAATTCTGCAGAAAAAGGAAATTATGTATACAAGATTTCTTACAAGAAAGATGGCAAGGAAGTTGTTGCAAAGACAGTTAGTGTTACAGTAAAAGAAGCAACAAACACTACAGCTACAGCTTGGAGATTAGATGTAGCTAATGACAATGCAGATATCGTTGTTGGAAAAGATGTAAAAGACCAGACAGTTACAGTTTCTATGATCGGAATGAATGACGGTACTGATGTTACAAGAGAAACTACTACCAAATATGTTGTAAAAGACAAAGATGGTAAAGTAGTTTATGACGATACTGCTGCAACTGTAGTATCTAAGGGTGCCTTTACTAAAAATGTTTCTGGTGTATTAACTTTTGATGCATTAACTACTTCAACTTCTGGTTCTGCAATTACTGCAACAAAGAATATTGCTGCTGGTAAATATGATGTTACAGCTGTATATCAGAAGGACGCTAAGACAAAGGTTACAATGACAACAAGCTTTACTATTAAGGATTCTCAGGCAGCTGCTGGTGTAGAGCAAAAAGCTGAAACTGTTGATGCAGCTTACAATACCGTATCTGCTGCCTTAGGTCAGGCACTTGTTATAACATATGGCGACAAAGTATACACTGATCGTAGTGATGTCGATAATAAGACTGATGGTTTAGCTGCTAATATTGTAGAATACAAAGTTAATGACAATGTTAGGGGAGAAGTTACCAGTGATTCCGTTAAAGTTAATGGAACATATTTTAATGTTTCTAAATTAACTCTTAAGATTGAAGTATCTCCTAATGTTTATACTAACATTGATATTGATGTAAATTTAATTAAATCAATTACAGTAAAATAATTTAGATTGAATTATTCATCTAAATAATAAAATCCCTCTGTGCATTGCACAGAGGGATTTTTAAAATACCGGCATTTACCCAAACAGTAACTTTTGTAACGGTAAATCCTTCACCGCTTGTAAGGAAACTCTCTGTCTGACCATTTGTAAACTTAACAGTATATCCGTTGTTCTTTACGACTTCGTAAGTTGCAACATCAAGACCTGTATGTGTATCTGTATAATCCTTTACATTTGTATAAGTATAATCACCATACTTAACAACTACAGAATCAGCTAAAACAGCACTTATAGCAGAACCAGAAGTAGTTCTTGCATCTACACTATTGTGTTTTGTATCTACAGTTGCTTTAGCCTGTGTGTCTTTAATAGTAAATGTTGTTGTAATTTTTGGAACAACATTACTATCTACATTATCTTTACCTTCTGCATATACAGTATATGTTCCAGCCTCAAGATTTTTAATAAGAAGTGGATCTCCATCTCCATTGGTAGTAGCTGTTACAGCTTCGATAGATAATGCACCATTTGAGTTTACAAATGCATTATTAGTCTTTGCTGCGACTCCGGCTACACCATCGCTATAGATAACAGTTCCATCAGCTTTCTTTACAACATAGCTTACATCTGTAAGAGGGGTATGGCTTGCTGTAGAGGTTCCGGATATTACTGGATACTTCTCAGTAAAATAATCCTTATTGATTATTTGAAAAGTTTATTTTAAAAAGGGGCTGTCGCACTAACCTAGTTAGTGCGATGCCCTTTTCTTGTGTGCCGAGCATGGCACTAATCTTACTGGTGAAAGTCCAGTCACGGGTATTTACCGCCAAGTGTAGTGAACCACAAGTCGGTACCAGTAATGGTATGGATGAAGGAAGTGGTGTAACAAAGTTCTTGAGCCTACGTACAGAAACTTGATAAGGCGATTAGGTGGGTAAGGTTGCTAGACAAACCAAAGCCCAAAAGGTAAACGTAAACCGAAGTTGTAAATCAAGAGGTTGTGGAACGAAAGATTAGCGTCTTACCTCGGGAGACCCTACTCACATACTGAAAGGTATGGTCGAAAAAAGGTTTAGAGAGGGAGTCAGATGATGTCATAGTAGGCGAAAGCCGAAGGACTGAAACGATTTATAGTACGAATCGTTATGTTTAAAATAATACATGAGCCAGAAATCGAGTGGACAGGAAAAGTAGGAACGTAACCGAGGAATACTGTTTATACTTAGAGGGGTGTTATGTATGAATTTTAGGATAAGTCAGAGGAGTAACAACAATGGAATTGATTGAAGTGATCTTGTCAAAAGAAAATCTGAACAGAGCCTATAAAAAGGTAGTTGCCAATAAAGGTGCGAGTGGTGTTGATGGAGTTACTGTAGAAGAACTGGGAGATTATATAAGGAAGAACAGAGAGAAAATCGTTACATCTCTTAGAAACAGAACATATATACCGAAACCAGTCCGAAGAGTATACATTCCGAAAGACAATGGTAAGAAAAGACCATTGGGAATACCCACAGCACTTGACAGAACTATCCAGCAGGCAATAGCACAGCCTATATCTGATATTTATGAAGAGATATTCAGTGACTATAGTTATGGATTCAGAGCCGGAAGAAGTTGTCATGATGCCATTCGACAGGCATTGGAATACTTGAATGATGGGTATGAATGGGTAGTGGATATAGATATAGAACAGTTTTTTGACAAGGTAAATCACGACAAATTAATTCAGATACTAAGAGAACAAGTAAATGACAGTACCACATTAAATCTGATTCGGAAATATCTGAAAGCAGGTGTAATGGAAAACGGCTTGGAAAAAGCAACTATTACCGGCGTGCCGCAAGGAGGTCCTCTTTCAGTCGTATGTTCAAATGTCTACTTGGACAAGCTGGACAAAGAACTGGAACATAGAGGACTCCGCTTTACAAGGTATGCAGATGATGTATTAATTTTCACTAAAAGTGAAATGGCGGCTAACCGGGTGATGAACTCCATAAGTGATTGGCTGGAACGGAAACTATTTCTAAAAGTAAATGCAACAAAAACGAAAGTAGTCAGACCGATGCGAAGCAAATACCTAGGATTCACATTTCTGAAAAACGGTGGAGAGTGGAAAGTAAAACCTACCAATGAAAAGAAAAAGAAGCTTAAAAAGAAGCTGTGTGAATATCTGAAGAGAGGGAAAGCAATAGCAAGACCTCTTGTGGTTACAATCAAGCGAGTAAATGAGATTGTGCGAGGATGGATTAATTACTTTAGAATCGGGTTGATGAAGCAATTTGTGGAAGAGCTTGGACAGTGGCTAAGACACAAAATAAGAATGATAGTCATGAAGCAATGGAAGAAGCCGAAAACCATCTACAGAAACCTAAGTTATCTAAACTGGAAGAACCGAAACGGATACAGTCAGGAAGATATTCATAAAGTTGCGAATTCAAGACTTGGGTGGTATAGAAGAAGTGGAATGAACGTGGTGAATTTCATTATCAGTAAAGATTTACTTGAAAATAGGATAAAAGATGGAGCTGGTCTGCTCAATCCCTTATCCTATTACTTAGCAAAAGTTGGAATATAAGTTGTAGAGCCGTATACGAGATCCGTACGTACGGTTCAATGGGAGGGGCGAGATAATTATTCTCCCTCTACCCTATTTGAAAAAATTTATAATCCAATTATAATTTTACTCGTTCACCAGAAATCTCAATATTCGTATTTCTTAAATCCGCCTTTCCACCAGAAATAGAATTTTTCTTAATGGTAATTGAATATTCTTTTACAGAGTGTTTTGGAACATTTACTTTAAAAGAATTATTGGAATAAGAAGCTATTCCTTTATTTTTTTGATTGATTACAGAAACATGAAATTTCGGAATAGCGGTGATTTTTTTATTCGTACCGTTGGCAATTCTAAATTTTATAATCATATTTCCATTTGCTTGATAAGCTGCATGATATGCACGAATTGTATATTCATTGATTCCGGAATCCTCTATGGTAATTTTCTTACCTGAGTACTCATTTGCTTTGATTGTGACTTTACATTTTAAGGATTTTCCGTCACTTAAGTGTGCAGTAACCGTTGTTATTCCAATTTTTTTACCAGTAATTTTTCCTTTCCTATTTACAGAAGCAACTGAAGAATTGCTTGAAGTCCAGGAGGTAGCAACTCCATTGTTTACTTTAAGTGTTTTAACAAATCCTTTAGTGATGGATAATTTATTGCTGCTTAAACTGACATTATTCGAAAGTTGTACAATTTTGGCATCAAATTTAGTTTCCTGATCAAATACATACTCAACAGAGTAACTTCCTTTTTTTAATTGATTAACGACGTACTTGTATGTATACCATCCACGTCCATCTAATATCCATGAGTCATCATAATTTGTTAATACCATAGGGTTTCCAACTACTTTTCCGGAGCTGTTTTTTACAGTGTAGGTAACCCCAACCGGTGATGGAACATAAAGATTAATTTCAAGATCGGAAGTTGTATTAATTTTAAATTTATATTTATATGCATCAAAAGCGTTTGCCGTGATGGATTGTTCATGAACCAGTGTTTTTGCAGACACATTAATTGGAAATATTATTGTAAAAATTAATATAACTCCAAGGACAAAAGCAAGGGCTATGCCTGCAGATTTTTCATAGTTTTTTTTACTCATAGTATTCTACTCCCTAAAAAACAAGACCGGAACATAAGTCCCGGTCCTGTGTGAAATTTACTTGTTAAGGACAAATAAATTATTTTGTAAATGCTGTGTTAATATCACAATCAACAGTAAGTAATGTGTTATCATTATTAATCTTTACATTAACTTTTGCAGACTTGATATAAATAACATTACCATTTTCCTTGGAATCAACACTTACAATATCAAGATTCTGCTTAACACCCTCATAGCTGTATTCTAATACAGATGTAAGAATATCTTTAGCGGTGCTGCCAGACTGATTCTTCTTATCAATCTTGGCAATAGCTTTACTCTGAGTATTCTCAACAACAAATGTAGTACTGAAAGTTACATCCTTGCCGTTATTGTTGATGATAGTAGCCTCAACTTTATAAGTTCCTGTCTTGATATTATCTGCAAGTGTGATTGCACTGCCACTTGTTGCTGTATAGAAGTTAATCGCACCATTAGTACTTACGGTTGTACCGTCTGGATTCTTAATTGTAATCTCATCCTGAATATCAGCCTGAACCTTAGCACCCTTAATATACTTATCAACAGTAGCAGTTACCTGCTTACCAAGAATATCAGATTCAGATGTTCCGTATGCAACAGCAAGATCTGTCTTAGCAGTTGAAACATTAAGCTTGTATGAAGCAGCATCTTTAGTTGTGTCTACAGATACAACTTTGATATTTACGATACGTGAAACCTTGACATTCTTATCGCAGTTAGAATCAACTGTAGAAGCTTCGATCTTAACAGAGTATGTTCCCTCTTTTAAATTAGAAGCATCTACTTGGTATTTATCATGTCCAACAAGAGTTACGAAAGCATTTGCTGACTTACCCTTAGTATTTGTTGTATCCTTGCTTGGAGCACTTACGATTGTTGTATCAATAGAAGAAATATCGGTTTTCTTTCCATACTGATCATATGCTTCAAACTTTGCAGAATCTTCATTGTTAACACCTACTGTATTTGTTACAGTGATGTCATCACACTTAACAGTTGTAAGTTTTCTGATATCCTGAACAACAACTGGTAAAGATTTAATAACTTTTCCATCTGCATTTAATACATTGATGTAAGCGCTTCCTGCCTTCACGCCAGTAACTTCTACACCAGTAGATCCCTTGAAATCGCCAGATGACTGAAGATCCTGTTTTGCAAGAAGTAATACACTGTTATCGCTTGATTCAACCTTATACTGAGAAGTTACATCATCTCCATTAGAATTCTTGATGTAAATGAACGCGTATGCAGTATCACCATATGCAAGTTTATTGTTTGTCTTAACTTCATTGTTCCAGTTAACAAGTGTAGCTTTGTCGTTAATGGTATAATTGAAGTCAGATAATGTTGCATCGTCTTCAACTGCTGTAACTGTAATTTTCTTTGTGATCTTACCAGTTTCAGCACCTGTTGTCTGATCATACTTCAATGTGTGATATGTTACTTCCGCAGTAGCAGTATCGCCAGTATTTAATAACACAAGCTTATCACCGTCTGTATAACCTTTGTTTTCAGTAAAGCTGTAATCAACACTTCCCTCACTCTTAGCATCTGAAAGAGTAAATTCTTTAACAACAATATTGTTTTTGTCTAAGAACTGAGCCTTAACAACAGAACCAGCAGATCCCTTAACAATTGTTATTTTATCAAGGGCTACATCAGCAACAACGCCATCTGTAGCAGTAAATTTAACTTCCGTTCCGTCATACTTTACAGAATATTCCTTGGCATCATTCATTTCAGAGAAAGTGTCAATAGTTACAGTCTTCTTGTCAGCAGCAACGCTGATTGCCTTTACAGGATATACAACATTGTTAGCTGTATTTGTAATAGTGATATCCTTCTTATCAAGTTTAGAAGTATCACCAGCGAATGTTGCTACAATCTGTGAAGCCTTCTTCTGAGCAGCGGACTTTAAAATAACATTCTTTACTTCTACATCCTTAGTAGTTTCAGCTGAATCCTTACCAACGGTAATCTTAGCTGTGATTGTTGCCTTACCAGCCTTA
>ERZ773143.1488-NODE-1488-length-20609-cov-3.685171_pt1 | contig 20609 bp, 13 predicted proteins | sample MGYA00580852_ERZ773143 | MGnify/ENA primary metagenome ERZ773143 (study PRJEB29015, sample SAMEA2737853) | human gut metagenome | biome: human gut; feature: human-associated habitat; material: faeces | place: China | collected 2012 ... | reverse complement strand
ACCACCGTTACGGCAATACCACCTGCACAGCCAAATCGTAGTGCAGTTATGTGGAATCTGCCCTGCACGATGACAAATAATGCATACCAGTGGATCAGGATAATTGCATAGCTGTATCTAGAACATAAACGGATAACTGCATTGTCTTTGCCATCGAACCAGCTCTTATGGCGAAGCATCAGTGCAAAGATACCACAGGAGAGCAACTGCAACGTAATGGCATTATGATAGACATAATTCATATTGGCAGAATTGATAAATACAACAATAACCGACACAATAAATGCAACAACAGCTGCTGCCATGATTTTCTTATCATAGCTTCTGGTCTGGTCTTTTGTCATAATATATCCCATAAGGAATACGCCTTCCCATCCGGCAAGGAAAGTAGATATACCAAAACCAATTCCTGCCAGCGGCAGATACAGCGTTAATGCGTTGCATACCAGAATAACAACCGCCATTGCAAACAGCATTTTATCAGTAAGATGCTGCATCATAACACGGAAAAATGGTGTAATCAGATATAAAGCAACTATTGTATAAATCAGCCACAGATGCGGTCCTACATCCGGTGCGCCCGTCAGGATTCTCTTAAATGCCGCACCCAGATTCTTCGGTGGCAGGAAGCCTACCTCATGATTCAGAGACAATAACAGTAAATAATATGCAATTAAAGGAATGATGACTTTGGATGCCCTTCTTATATAGAAAGAACCCACTGATTCTTCTTTATGGGAGTTTAGCAAAAGTGCGCCGGATAACATGACATATATCACATTACAGCTCAGTCCAAGTGTCAGACCACCTACCAGCAACAGCCGCTTCCAGCCAGCATCAGCCAGATCCACCATCGGGGAACAGGCATGAGCCAGTATAACCAATACCGCTGCCAGTACACGCATATAATCCCAGCACACCTCTCTGGATGTCTGATTCTGATTCTTCCCTGATAATTGCAGCATATAATTGTGTAATCCCATTTCCCCGGCTCTTACCTTATGCGCCCAGAAGACAAGCAATATGGCAAGCAATGCCACAGGACAATATATAAGACATTGATGTAAAGTACCTGCTGATATTACCGGACTAACCTTAGTCTCACCTGCATATACTGTTATTTCATTTAATGTAAAATCACCATCTATATCCAGTCTGAAAGAATCATACTCACCTAACGGTATTGGAATACAACAAAACGTCCTGCCGGACTCTATAACAGTCTGAAAAGAATGTTTCTCTGTGTAATTCTCTCCGGCTTTTGCATAAAAGACCTGTACCGGCAGATCCTCACCGCTATTGGCACGGCAAAGGATGCGCATTCCTCCCACTGTTCCTTCTGATTTCAAATATAACTGCGGATCTTCACCGGTTACCCGGTAAGCATTATCTTCTACCTCATAATTTGATACGCCCACATAGGAATCCTCTCCTATCGTAGTCTCCAATCCCTGAAAGGTATATTGATAATCAAGATTCTTCCAGAAGATGACCGCCCAGCTTATCAGTACGATAACAGTCAGTATTTCCCATTGCCTGCGTTTTTTCATATTTATTGACCATGCCTTTCCTTCCTTTGTAAGCCCATACAGTTTCAGTGTATCAAAAAAGGCAAAAGCAGTCCATTACTTTCACCTTTTTTTAATACACTTATTATAGCTATTCTGAATACACTTTAATAATTCTGTAAATCCTTGGCAAGCTCGTAGATTGATTCAAATATCTGCTTGCACTTGGCAACCTCTCCCACTGTAATATTGGAATTATCAAGACCTTCTCCTGATGCCGCAGCTACTTCCTGGCTGGATGCCGACAACTGTGTAATGTGGTCATAAATCGTATTAGAGGATTCCAATGTCTGTTCCATACTGTTCTTGACATCATTAATATATTCTGCAAGAATCTTTACTTCGCTTTCTACCTGTGCAAATCTCTCCTTACTCTCTGTTATCAGCTCATTCTGTCTTGCCACACTATCAACAGAATTGCTGATACTTTCATTGGCACGCTTCGTATCTTCATTTAATTCCTTGATGATATTGGTAATATTATTGGATGCTTCCTTGGTATTCTCCGACAAAGTCCTTATCTCTTCTGCGACAACAGAAAATCCACGTCCTGCCTCTCCTGCCCTTGCAGCTTCAATGGATGCATTCAGTGCAAGAAGATTAGTCTGGCTGGATATACTGATAATGGAATCCACAAATCCTGCCACCTGTCCTACCTTCTTAGTCAGCTCATCTATCACTGCTTCTGTTGCAGCACTGCACTGGCTTACATTATCTGCCTGATTGCCAAGCTCCAGCATGGAATTCACGCCCTCTTCTACTGTCTGGGATACCTTATCGGAAGAACGTATCATCTCTGAAGCAAGACTCTGCGCATGTTCTGCATGCTCCCTGATATCTCCTGATATCTCTGCCTGTCCCTGGATTGCTTCTGCAGTACTTTCCGTACTGCCTGCTATGTTTTCCATAGAAGTATGGCTATTGGAAAGACTTGTCTCCAAAGTATCCATCATATCCATTGCTTCGCCAAAATGTTTCATGATATTATCTGCCACCTGGATCATAAGGTCATGGCTTTCCTTCTGCTTCTTTGTACGATGCATGATCTCGTCCGTATTTTCCTTATTGAACTTAATCAGAAGGCCGATACATCTGATAGATGCATACGCAACCAGAATACTAACCAAAACACCGACAAACCTTGTCGCCCCACCGACTCCGTTATCCATCATACCGGAAATGTGAATGATAAGACGCAGTATATTTGCAAACACAACTACGGCATTGCTCACGATAAGTGTCTTTATATCCAGGTATACAACCGTAGCAAACAAAATAGGAAACGCATACATGGCATTATCTTCTGTCGTCGATACCAGTCTGAGTATCAAATATACTGTCAAAGCTGACCCTAACATTGCATATTCACACATACGGCTGTTTCTCTTGATAACAAAAAAGACTACATTGATAATGATTGCGAGCAATGCACTAAACAACTGCAGATACGATGCCATTGTTACCTGCCCCGGTGTGGCTTTGATAAATGCAACTAATGACAAAAATACATATGCCATTATAACTGTCAATACAGGAAATACTACTGTATTGGCCCTTTTATATTGTTCCTCTGTCACTTTTTATTCCTCCTGTTGTTTTTAATGTACTCTCGGAATCTTCTTCAAGCGAAGCATTCTGAGAGTACATTTTATTTTTTTCATACATATCCTTTTTTCTGTATATAATAATACTACTATTTTATTCTCTTGTATACATTTTTTGAATATTTTTTGTTTTTTAAATCATTAACTGTCTAATCATTCTTTGAATCATACACTCTACAATGATGAAATTCCGGCATCAATTTAAATAAAAAATAAAAAAAGAGAATTGATTTATTATACACTTAATTATTATAGTATTTACTTTATTTTTTGTTCAAACTATGTTATATTTTAATTAATAGAAATTTCGGAAAGGACGTGACATGATGCTGTATTTTCAATCTGTTGGCGAAGCAGAAGCTGTATTTAAAGCACTCAGCACACCTATGCGACTGAAGATCATGGAAATGATCTATAAAAACGACTCCCTGAGCATGAACGACCTGGCTGAAGCCCTGGGATTAACAAACGGTGCAATCTCCATGCATGTAAGTAAGCTGGAAGAAGCAGATCTGGTAAAGATCAAAACAACCTCCGGTAAAAGAGGTACTATGAAGATTGTCCGTCCAAAATACGACAGACTGATGATTGACCTGGCTCCTTTAAAAGAACCAAGGCACTGCTATACAGACGATATCCGTGTAGGCTATTATACTGCATGTCATGGTACTCCGACCTGTGGTCTTGCTACAAGCAAAGAGATTATCGGTTCTCTTGATGATCCGCGCGTTTTCTCTTTCCCGGACAGATTTAATGCAGGTATTCTATGGTTTGCAAGCGGATATGTGGAATATAACCTTCCCAACCATCTGCAACCCGGTCAGACTTTGAATGAATTGCATATTTCTTTTGAAATATCATCTGAGTGTCCTAATACCAATGAAGATTACCCCTCTGATATTTATTTTTCTATCAATGATATCCCTCTTGGTATGTGGATCAGTCCTGGTGACTACGGTGCCAGAAGAGGTTATGTATCACCGGCATGGTGGCCGGAACCTCTGAACCAGTATGGTCTGCTCAAGACCCTGATCATCAATAATGAGGGGACTTTTATGGATGGCACTAAGAAGCTCTCCAATATAACGATTCAGGACCTTAACATTGACTATAACAGCTATATCACTTTCCGTTTTGAAGTGCCTAAGGATACCGCTAATTGCGGCGGCTGTACCCTGTTCGGAGAAGATTTTGGCGACCATAATCAGGCAATCCGCATCAAAGCCTATTATGATGAAGAAAATGAAACAGAAACAGCCAGTCAGAAATAATCATAAGCCCCTGCAAAGAATGACTTTGATTCTTTGCAGGGGCTTATTTTACTTAGATCCCCATGCGGTAACATTATTACCAAGTACCGTAAAGGTCATGACAACTTCACGTTGCTTCTGATTAAAATAAAGCTTCTCACTTGGCATTTTTAAGAATACTCCCTGATATGTTATGTCCTCCAGAGTAATGGTCATATTGGGGCTGCCTTCTTCATAAGTCCAGCTTCCTGTCAATTCTCCTGTCACACTGCCATCTTCGTTCAACGTAATATGAGATGGCTGCATGATTCCTACCGTGGCTTTTCCAGCCTTCTGATAATAAGTAGTTGGTGTATGAATAATGAATTCATATTCACCACACATCTGCTCCATATCATAACCGGTCTTGGATATATGCTCTCCTGTATATTCATACGGTGCTGCCACAAGCCAGCCTGCTTCATTGACAAAAAGCTGCTGCACTCTAACCTCATGTGCCTCTGTAATGCCATTTTTACCCTCGGCAAAACGACTGTGATATACCATGTAAATCTCGCCGTCTTCACTGACATAAGCTGAATTATGTCCCTGTGCGACACGGGTCTCACGGTTGCCCGACCAGTCATAACTGCCCATAATACGAACACCAATGTTGGTAAACAGATTGTTCTCCTGGCTGGTATAGACTGCAGAATTACCTGCTTCATCCACGTATGGACCTGTTATGTTCTCAGAACGGAATATTCTGATCTGATAGCCGCCTTCTGCTACCAGTCCACCGTAAGAAAGGAACAGATAATAATAACCATCCTTATAAATAATGAACGGTCCCTCACCGGATACGCTGCAGCCACCCGCCAGTTTATACCCATAATAGGCGTCTGACTGATTCGGAACGGTTTCATAGGTTGTCGCATAATCACGCAATCCCGTCTCTTCATCCAGTTTTAAGAGATAGATACCGCCAAACCAGGAACCAAACACCATCCACAGGTTTCCTTCCTCATCATAGGTCACACATGGATCAATGGCATTAAGCTTCGTGTTGGTCGTGGACTGATATCTGGTCAGATCCGCTCCCTCACCTAATACCTGATACACATCTGTAAGCTCTGCCGGATGCTTGTCTCCTGCATCAAATCCAGAATACACCACTGGACCTCCATATGCATAAGGTCCTTCTATAGAATCTGCTGTCAGCATGACGATGACAGAATTCCAGTCATCACCATTCACACTCATATACATGCAGTATTTGCCCATTTTCTCATTATAAATAACATCCGGCGCCCATAGATTACCCTTCAGCTCCGGGTTGGTATCCGTCCTGCAATAGTTCTCCCATTCCCTGCCGAATAACTCCGGGTATTCAGAATTAATATTCATGGTAAAGCTCTGCCAGTTCATCAGATCTGTACTCTTTGCCCATGCCATATGAGAACCAAATACATAATATGTTCCCTTATCATAAACTACTGATGGATCATGCACAGTCACTCTGCTTACTGACACCTCTGTCATTTCCTGTGCTGCTTCCTCCTGCTGCCTTGTTTCCTGCACTGTCTCCCCCTCCTGCGTTACACTTTCTTCTATAATGCCTGTCTCGGCTTCCTCTTTCTTGTTTTGTTCCACCGTACCTGCACAGCCACAGCAGCCTATTATAACTGCTAGCATAACTACTGTTATTTTATATGAATTTCTCATTCTACGCCTTTCTGAAAAATGGGCATCAATTGATGCCCATTTTCATCACCCATTCTTAGTAATTCAATTCAATTCCGATCATTGCATAAGCTTCCTTGGCAGCCTCCAATGCAGCCTTGTTAGCCTCATTGCCTTTCTGCTCAAGCTCTGCTACGAAGTCGTTGGCGTTCTTACCCTCTATTCGAACCTGATCTTCAACACCTAATGTATCGCCTACTGCGAAGTAAGAAGTGCTCAGGAAACTGGAGAATCCAGGAATCTGGCAGTCACCAAAAGGAACCGGATTCTTGCAGTTTGCAAAGAAATCATCGAAGTACTTACCATATTTGGTATCTTCATCAGCAGTTACCAGATCTTCGCCATTTACAGGATCAAATACGGACTGATAAGTTCTTGTCCGTGCTGTAGGATAGAAGGACTGCTGGAATTCTTTCCAGATCTCTTCATCCATTGTAATAGGGCAAGGCATTGCCTGTCTGTATAAAGGCAGCTCTGCATATGTCTCTACATCCTGATAAGCATCTAATTTAGCCTGCCAGCCTTCTACCCCCCATCCCATCCATTTGAGCAGTTCATATGCTTCTCTTGGATGCTCTGTAGAAGAAGAAATACCACCAAAGTCAAGTACGCCAAATACATAACCATCATCACTTACAGGTGTTGTATAAGGTACCCATTCCATACCACGGTTTCTGTAATCCGGTGTATCAAAGAGATTCAGATATGTCCACCATGCATCTAACTGGAAACCAAGCTTACCTGTGTAGGCAGCCCACATTGTTCTGTCTCCTGTCCAGGCTTCCATCTCATCTGTATCACCATAAGGTGCATGATACTTGCCATTTACCAGCTCTGCCCACTGATTTACACCGGCTGCCCACTGTTCCATGTTATAACCTGTGCCATCCCAGCCAAATTCACCGATACAACCTGAACCATGAGCAACTGGATAATAAGTTACCAGTGAATGGAACTGGTTGAAACCATAAGTTCCTGCATCTGTATTGGTTGCTGCCTTAAAGGAATCAATCATCTCATCCCAGGTCCAGTTCGTAGAAGGTGCTTCGATATTCAATGTCTCAAATACGTTCAAATCACAGTAAATAGCATCCGGGAAGAACTTGATCGGAGTTGCCAGCTTCTTATCTGTTCCATAGTATCCCAGCTTTGCATTATTAATAGAAGGCAGGATATTCTCATTCTCCGGATCATTCTCCCAGTATGGTGTCATATCACCCAGCAATGCATTGGAAAGGGCAAAGTCACAGTTACCAAGGATCATGAAGCAATCCGGCATTTGACCTGACTGTACCAGATTCAACAGTGTATCGTTATAGCCATCTGTTGAGAAAGCCTGTGTCTCTACCTTAATATTAGGATATTTCGCCATAAAAGCATCTGCAACTGCATTGACAAGCTGTTCATTATCAAAATGCATATAAGTCAGTGTGATCTCATCTGTCGTCATTTCCGGCAATGCAGAAGCCTCTGCCTCTGCTGCTCCCTCTGTTGCTGTGCCTTCTGTCTGCGTTGTTGATGCATCAGCCTGTGTCCCATTGTCTGTTGTCTGCGCCGGTGCAGCAGAGCTGCCACATCCTGTCAGCATTCCCGTTACCAGAGAAGCTGCCATCATCATACTTACTACTTTCTTCTTCATTTCTTTTCCTCCTTAAATTTATTGATATATTAACTGCTCAGATAATGCTGAAAAACGCTTGCGTTTTTCCTGTATGAAACTTAGAACTTCTTCATGAAAGAGCCTTTGCTCTGAGTGAATAGAAGTTCTTTTCATACTATTCCCCAGTGATACCGGTTCTGTCTACGCTTTCTACGAACTGCTTCTGCAATACGAGATACATGATCAGCAGTGGCAGAATACTTAACATCGTCCCCGCCATTTTAATAGATTCATTGATATCCACCATACCGCTTCCTGCTACACTTCTGGCTGTATTATAGCTGTTTTCAAAGTTCTTGAGTGATACGATAAGTGAACTCCAGTGATATCCCGGGCTGTTATTGGTAAATGCTCCTACCACGTAGAGCTGTGTGAGGTAGGACTCATTCCAGTACCATACAATAGAGAACAGGAACACGACCAGAATCGCCGGTGCTGCACTGGGCAATGCGATTTTATAAAAAGCCTTGAAATGTCCTGCTCCATCAATCTTTGCCGCTTCGATCAGTACCTTTGGCACTTGACGGAAGAAGTTATAAAAGATCAATATAAATATCTGTGCTTTCAGCCCCTGTCCAAACAGAGCCGGAACAACAAAGGCTTTGAGGGAATTGACCAGTCCTGCTTTGGTATAAAATACATAAGTAGGCATCATTGTTGCCTGTGGCGGCAGAATAAAGGAAAAGATCAACAGTCCAAGCAATATTTTCTTTCCCTTAAAATCATATCTGGCAAATCCGTATCCCACGATAGAGCAGATCACTACATTAATCAGCGTGGGAATCCCTGCGATTAACACAGAATCCTTAAATGTTTTCCAGTAATCCATGGATTTCAGTGCCTGCCTGTAGTTCTCCACATAGAGCTGACTGGGAATCCAGTTGATTGAAGTATCCAGCAAATCATTGAGATTCATAAAGCTCTTGCTCACCATATACAGGATTGGATACAGATAGATGAAGCCAATACTGATCAACAGCAGATATACCACTGTCAATTTACCGGTTCCCTGTGTATCCTTGGAACCAAAAATAAATTTCTTGAGCTTATAACGCATCTGCTCCCGCTGTCTTGGAGTAATTCTCCTGATTTTATGCGGATTTTCTGCTCTGCTTGCGTTTGTAGCGCTCATAGCGTCGTTCATGGCGTTCACCTCTCTTTCTGATCTTCTTCTCCAGACGTTGTTCCTTCTTCAGTTCCCGTCTGTATTTCTTCGCTCTTCTCTCGTAAACATCCTTTCTGCCAACGATCAGTACTGCGAAAAATGCTACCAGTGCTGACTCGATCACCGAATACAGCCATGCCATTGCTGATGCATAGCCATAACCTCCTGTTGCAGAGAGCATCGTATCATAGATCAGTACGATCAGACTGTTCTGCTCATTATTTGACATAAAGATCACGGTATAGATCACATTCAGCAGAATCATAGGTTTAATAGTCGGAAGCGTGATCTTCCAGAAACATTCCCACCCGGAACCTCCATCAATCTTGGCAGCTTCATACAGTGAGGTGTCAATCTTCTGCAATGCAGCAAGGAATATCAATATCTGTACTCCTGCGTACCAGAGCAGTGTAATCATATTGTTAAATACACTGGTCAGACTCGTTGCCAGAATATTTGGCAGATATTCGTCCAATAGCTGCTCTATCATTGTCGCATTCATCATAGGAATGCTGGCTGCCTCCTGGTCTGCAAGCTGCTGCATGACCGGACCGCTGGCTATGATGATAGGCAGGAAAAAGATCATTCGAAACAATCCCCTGCAGGCGATCTTCTCATTTAACAACATCGCAATGATCAATGCAAATGCTACAATGACCGGAACTGCTATCAGCGTTTCTGTCAGATATGTCTCCAGTCCCATGATAAAATCTGGATCGGTAAGAAATATCTGACTGTAGTTTTCAAAGCCTACATAGAGCTTCGCCATTCCCTGTGGGAGCAGCTTGATCTTATTGAGCGAATACTGAAAGGATTGAATCATAGGCCATGCTACCAGAGCAAGGAAGCCTATCAGCCACGGCAGGATGAACAAATATCCCACCCGGTTTTCACGGCGTTCCAACTGTCCCGGTTTTACGACTCTTTTGCCTTTTGCCATACTCATCACCTCCCAATCACATAATCAGATGCTTCCACTGTAATGCCATCTGTGCTCAATGCCTTATCACTATAATTGATATAAATTGTGACGCCATTGTCATAAGTTACTTTGACCAGACCATTAGCCAGCTGCTCATGCTCATCAATATAGCTTCCCGCTACTGCCTCATTTACAGCTTTGAGTTCTTCATAGTAACGGACGATCTGTTCCTTGTATACAGAATACTGTGAAGTATATACATCACTGGAATTGGTATAGATCAGTGCCGACGGGTCTTCCCAGGTCAGGTAGAAGGAAGGATAGATACCCGTTTCCACCAGTTTCAGGAAATATTCCCTCTCATTGGCTTCAAAATTCACATAGTCGCTGTACATGGGCATTATGCCTTTTAATGCAATAGACAGAAAAGGAACGCTCTGATCTGTATAGATATAGTTGGAGTCTGCCGTAGGCATATCCGTCATTGCTTTGGTATACTTCCAGTAGCATGCAGCCGGAGTCTCCAGCAGAAGCTGCGTATTTCCGCTTAACTCTTCCAAAGTCCTGTCATAGAGATACTTGGATACAGAACGTGTCTGCATGGTATCACCTAATGTATAAGTAAACAGTGTATTACATACTCCGCCAAGTGCCAGTTCATGAATATCCTTCTTTGCCAGATTCTTCTGCAACGTCATCAGATTCTCATAACTTTTCTGGGGTGTCCAGAATACGAAGGTATCATATACTGTCTTGTATTCCTCTTCCTCATACAGACGTTTATCCATTTTCTTCACTGTATTGAAAGTCGTATTACCAGTCTCTGGATTGGCTCTGATACCATCTGTATACAAATAAAAGTCAATGCCTTGCTCTTTACTGTCTGCAATCAGTTCTTCCAGTGATTTCCTGCCGCCAATACTGCTGTCCACATCCAGTTTCGTTACAGGAAGTGCACAGATACCGCCGTCCTGCCAGCCTTTATACTGTGTCAGGATGTCTGTCACGCCTCTGGCTTCCAGATCATCATAGATTTCTCTGATATTGTCTACTGTCGTTACAGGTACTGCCTTTTTCCAGAGCATCCAGTTCTCAACATCACTGCCCAGGAAGTCCAGTCGAATCCTGAATTCATCTTCCTTCTGGGATAACTCGCCCTTTTCCAGCAGGTAATTACGATACCTCTTGGCAAGTCCTGCATAATCTGCTTCTTCCTCTTCTACGAACAGATAGCGGATTTTGATATCATACTGGATTCTGTCTGTTACCTTCGTTACTGATCCACCGGAATTAGAGGTAGGCTGAATATAAGTAGTACTTTTTCTAAAAGAAGCCGTTACCCAGTTATAGTCAGAATAAGCACCATTTGGAGTCGCATAGATAGATGCCTCTTCCTCTCCGTTCTCTATCACTGCCAGATATCCCATACCGTCAGTTGTATGTACCATGCCATACACTGGTGCAAGAATCTGCTCCGGGTCATTGTGTGTCTCATATTGGCTCCACAGAAGTGACAACACATAGGATTCTCCAACACCTACATCACTGCCATACACCTTCTGGACATATCCCGAATCAAATCTGCCTTCCTTATCATCCAGATAGATCAGTGCTCCGTTACCATCGGGTACGAACATATAACCATCTACTTCGCCCAGTTTCGTATTACCAAGCAATGGAAACAGGTAGATATTGCCGATTTTTTTGTTCTCTGCATTTTCATAGATAGAATTCTCTGGAATATAAGCAGTAATGCTGCCGTCATCATAGAGCTTAACTTCTACTTCAAAACCCAGCTCATATGATGGATAATCCAGCCTGGCATGAAATCCGCCGGGAATCTTTTCTACCGAAACCCTGGCACCACTACTCTCCAGACCGATCTTCTTCTGCATGGTATTGGTATCTTCCTGAAGTTCTACTACGACACCGGACTGTAAGAATCCTTTCCAGGTATCATTAACCTTGGCAAGGCTTTCCTCGTCCCGCACTGTAGATTCCATGACAGCTCCTGTCTTTTTATTTCTTACCAGAATGGACAATGCCGGTTCATACAGATATAACTCATAAGTGTCGTTTGCCGCCACCAGTGTATGTCCTTCCAGAGTCGCCTGTTCTACTGCCTTATCACTCAATGCCGCCACCGGTTCTGCAATCTGTTCTTCCACATCTGCAAAAGAAAGCGAATCACTGCTGCCCGAATTGGTCACTACATGATAAATTGCTGCCGCTGCGACTAAAATGACAATCAGGATCACAATTGTCAGGACTCTGCGCTTTAATTTCTTTTTAGTTTCCAATTCGATACACCACCTCTCGTACGACTGTAATTACGAAGTCGATTACCTGTGAGAATAACACATAGATGATACATACCAGCAATGTCAGAATCAATACGGTAAAAGCCGTGATCGCCAGTGCTTTGGCTGTCTCTCCTACTGTGAAATTATTGATTTCCTTTAATGTCAGCAATATCAGTATCACTACCCAGGTCCAGACTATAATATTTGCAAAAGAGATCAGGAACACTTCGTTATACGTCAGGACGTTACTTAACAGAATGACAAAAGGCTTGATGACAATATAAGGAGTCAGGCAGTATGCGTAGGCACAATACAGATCCTTAAAGAAGCCTTCGCCTTCATGAATCGTAACGACCAGATAATTGCAGGCTGTCAATCCAATAAAGATAACCAGCACCTTGCCAATATCTGTAATCAGATCATATCTGCCTTCCCTCACTGTCTTCACCAGGAATCCACTGCAATATTTCTCCAGAATCGAGATCAGAATAAACGTACCCAGTAATATATTGGCACACCACCAGGAATTCTTGCCCTCTTTCTTCACACCGTAACAGCCGTCCATCGGATGTCTCATAAAGTACAGACTGTAACGAAGCTGTCCCAATAATATATGCTCTCCTGTCTGTGTTGTGGGACGATTAGCATATTTCTTACGGTACAGAGACTTGCCGCCCCGAATCAGTACAATCACGGCTGCTATCGCAAGGACTGCTGCTACCAGATAATTACGGATCCAGATATTTCTGACTTCCCAGAACGCATCAGAGTATCCTTCAAAGGATTTGGCAAGTCTGAAATATTTCAAAGCCTGCTCATAATTTTCCTCCTGTAAATATGCATGACCCATTGCCTGGTTCGCATAGTCAAACATACTGTTCATCTGCAGGACTTTACTTAGCGGTTCCTTACTCTGTGTATACTGTCCTTTGGAGAACAGATACAGTGATTCATGTAACAGGTTCGTAAATTCAGTGGGTTCAAATATATGAATCTGCTTCTTATCAGAATCCAACAGATATATCCTGTCATCCTCATCCACTGCGATGGCTTCTACTTTATTACACAGACCTACTCTTTGTCTGCCGTCATCTCTTCCGCCGAACATGAAGAGCAGTTCGCCGTCTTCGTTATATTCATAGATATATCCATCTGAGTCAGCAACCAGAATATTGTTATAATTACCAGTCGTAACTGCTGCCGGAAGATCTGCATAATATGGATCAGAGTCCAACAGATTCTTACCTGCAATGTTGAGCTTCTTTAAGCTGGTTTCCTTATCACCCTGCGTTACTGTATAGATCAATCCCGTATCATCAATATGCAGGTTGGTCGGTGTGGAGGGAATATTGCTCAGCATCTGTGCCCTTTGCGCATCTGTCAGAATCACTCTCTGAATCATCTGGAAAGGACTCAGTGACGTATAATTCGTTCCAAAATATCCAAGGAAAGAGCCACCCTCTACCGGGCTTAACTGAACGATACCATTCATATTGCCTTCACAGATGATGTACATGGTTCCCGTCTTGTTGGCTACTACCTTCGTTGGCTTAAAATCCATACTGTTTCCATAAATCGGAGAATCGGGTTTGCCGTACTCTGCCGTCACATTACCCTGGGCATCGAATACAAATACCTTCTTTGCATCCTTATCCGCTACATAGACTGTGCCATCCTCTGTGACATACACCCCTGTAGGAGTCTGTAAGATGCCCTCACCGATACTGCCTACCTGCTCTCCATCACGGGAGCAGATCAGAATCACATGCGCACCGGCATCTGCGATATAGAGATTACCGTCCTTGCCAATTGCCATATCCATAGGAGATACGAAAGCTGTCTCCCCTACTTTGGTAATCGCCGCCAGTGGATTATAGGCTGACTGTGTTTCCAGAACATAGCCATAACCATCTACTGTATAAGTCTTATATGGTGTCTCTGCAGAAGCTGTCATACCCGCCATCATAACCAGACACAGGAGCATTGCAAAGATTCTTCTTAATTTTTTCATACTCTGCCCCCTTATTTGATGCCTGAATGAGCCATGGTATTCATAAAGCTCTTTCTCAGAATTAAAAAGATAGCCAGATTCGGCACAAACTGAATCAATACACCTGCTGCCAGAATACCCTGTCCTGCTACGTTATTATTTGTATTAGCCAGTGTGTTCAGGTAAAAAGCCAACGTCTTCATGCTTTCATCATTAATATAGAGGTTGGAGCTTTCTACATTCGTCCACGCTGCCTGGAAAGCCAGAATCGCTGTCGTGGCAACTGCCGGTTTGATAAGCGGCAGAATAATGGAGCGGTATATCTTAAAATCGGAAGCACCATCCATATAGGCTGCATCCAGAAGTGCATCCGGTATCTGGTCTATGAACTGCTTTACAAGGAACAATCCTACAGGCATTGCCAGAAGCGGCAGGATATGTGCCAGATAGGTGTTCTTAATACCAAGTGTATCAATAACCAGATATCTGGGGATCATAACGGCTACAGATACGAACATCAATGCTGTATTATTAATCTCCATCAATGCATATTTACCTTTGAAACGCAGCTTCGACAGAGCAAATCCCGCCATTGATGAAAACAGGATCGACAGAACCACGACTGCGCCTGTCACTATGATACTGTTAAATACATAACGGCTCATGGGAATATTGCTGCCTGCGGATGCCTTAAACAGCTTGGTGAAGTTATCCAGTGTCGGCTTATGTACCAATATCTGCGGTGGAAAAGCAAACAGCTCATCCATAGGCTTAAATGCATGGCAGACAATAAATACGATTGGAATGCACATAAAGATCGCAAGTGGCAGCAAAATCAGAATGATCTTGATCTGACCTGCTTCAAATTTACGGGGATTGATATTACTTCCCTTATATCCAGCCATTCTCTGCCACCTCCTTAATCCTCTCTGAACATCTTTCCAAAGAACTTGGAAAATGCATATACCATCAACAGTAATACGACAGATACCGCTGCCGCATAACCCATTTCATAACGCAGGAATCCATAATCTTCAATATGGTTCACGATCAACTGACCTGCGTAATTAGGTGTCGGGTTCGTACCTGAGAGCTGTACGCCGATGGCGCCATTCTGAAATGCTCCTACGATTGCCATAACTGCACCAAACAGCATCTGGGGCTTCATCGTAGGAATCGTTATATAGATCATCTCCTGAAAACGATTCTTCACTCCATCAATAGCTGCCGCCTCATACAATTCCTCATCTGCATTCAGGATACCTGCAAGCATTGCCAGAAATCCTACTCCCATACTCGACCACAACGCTACAATAATGATAATGGGAAGCAGATATCTACTGTCCAGAAGCCAGATGATCGGAGCATCGATCACACCAAGCTTCATCAGCCAGCTGTTGAGATAGCCCATCTGATCGCCGGAGAATATGATCTTCCACAGTACGGTCATTGACGTAGCACCTGTCATACTCGGGGAATAGAAGATGACAGTAAGGACAGTGCGGGGAACACTGCTTAGCTGTGCCAGCGCCCATGCTACCAGAAAGGACAGGATATATCCACCGGGACCAACGATTAATGCATATATGATCGTATTGGGCAATACCTTCTGCATAAAGATATCATCTGCTGTCAGAAGGTTAATATAATTGAGGAACCCTTTAAAGGTAGGCATCTGTATCGTATCATAGCTTGTAAATGAAAGACCGATCGCTACCACCATAGGGATGATGATAAAGGCAGTAAACAGGATCACATAAGGGGCAAGGAAGCCATATGCCGCTTTATTGCCATGTTCTCGTCTGGCTGCTTTTGTCTTTTTGCCTTTTCTTAACTGCTGTGCGGTTGCTGTCATAGCTTACCTGCCTCCTTTCTGCGCTTTACTGTTTTGAATGATCTCATGTACCTTCTCAATAGTAGGTACTTCGTATTCTTTCACAGTGACTCCGTTCTCTATATAGCCAAACTCCTCCAGCTTGCGAAGTGTCTCTCTCTTGATATTCTTCTGTGCATCATCCAATGCCTCTCTGACATTGGCACTCTTTGCTCCCAATACCACCAGATTATACGCATCTGATAACTCACGTTCTACCATGTAGCTTGCCAGTGCTCTGGGTGCTTCCATCGTCCAGGTAAGCTGTTCGGATATCACTTCCTTATCATCACTGTCCCAGGGCAGTTGCGCAAATGCTTCACAATTGGCTGTATTCCAGTAATATTCATCACCATAGGTAATCTGCAGTCTCTGTCCAAACTCAGCCTGAACCTGAGCACTAGACCACCATTTCACAAATTCCCATGCCTGCTCTTCTCTTTCAGGGGTAGAGTTAAACAGGAAGGTACTCTCTGCACCTGCTGATGAATATCTCATTACTTCACCATTCTCGTCTTTAACTCCCGGTATCAATGCCACACCCCACGAGCCATCGATCTCTGGTGCTGCATTGGAGATCAGATTGTACGTACCAAAATCTGAAATTCCAATCGGATAGTCTCCATTTCTGAAATGCTGATAGAAATTGGGCACATCCTTTGGAAGATTATAAATGGTAAACAGATTTGTCAAAGTCGTGAAACCTTCTACGACCTCTTCACTGGTGATGGTCACATCCTCTACATAAGTATCATAGAGTCTGCCGCCACTCTGGAAAATAATCGGTGTCGTATCAAGGAAGGTCTTCATACCGACTGTCCTTGCAGTAGGATAATAGAAGTTCAGACCTCTCATCTGCAAATCCGGCAGCATTGCCTCTACATCCTCCAGTGTATCCGGTACTTCCAGTCCCAGCTTATCCAGAATGTCTTTTCTATAGAAGAGCACCTGGAAATTCATGGTTTCCGGTATCGCATATACACTGTCATCAATAACATACGGCATCAGCAGACCTTCCGTATATCTTCCTGCTACTTCTGCAAAATCATCGAACTGGGTCAGATCCTTTAATGCACCTCTGATACCTAATTCAAAAGGAATCGAATAGTTGACTCCTGTCGCTACATCCGGTGAATCTCCAGAAGCATTGGCAAGCACCAGTTTCGTCTGGTCCGGCATCAGTGACAGGTCTACTTCTATTCCAGTCTGCGGTGTGAACTCTTCTGTAATCATCTGCTGCATGATCTCCAGATGTTGTCTGGAACGATTCACAGATACCTGTAAATGTTCCGGGTTCGTATTGGAAGAGGAATATGCCTGTTTTCCAAAGGAAGTACAGAATCTCACAATACCAAGTCCTGCCTTCACAAATACGTTCTTATGTCTGGGAAGCTGTTTTGCTGCATCCTCCTGATACAGATAGATACTGTCCAGTGAAAAATCATTTCCATTGAGGCTGTCTATCAGATTCGCCAGGTGCTGATTGACGGAAGAAGTACTGGTTGCCAGTTCATCAATTCGATATATCAGTTCATCCGGCTTCTTCGCCAGACTTCTCAACTGATTCTCTGCAATGGAGATAGAGGAAAAGGCTGCTATCTTTTTCTTATCCGGATTATACGTGCGGGCTTCTTCCATAACTGCCGCCAGTTCATCTGCCCACTGTGTAAGCGTATCACCGATTCCAGGAATATAACTCTCCAGTGAGAAATCTCTGTATTTATCTTTGTTCGTACCTGCTACCTTGGTTACTTCCAGTGAAAGGTCATTGACCTTACCCATGATCTGCTCAATCGTTTCCAGTGCATTTCTAAGTGGTTCCATGCTGATCTGCATGGATATCGTATGCTGACCTGCACCTAACGGTACGCTGATCTTATTTCCTTCACTATCCAGTAAAGTATACAGATTGTAATCTTTTTTATAGGCAAATGCACAGTTCTCAAATTCTGTATTAGGCAGTTCTCCATCAATTCTGATATTCATGAATACAGGAAAGTCTGATTTATCGGACTGGCTGTAATGAAAAGCCAGATAGTAATTGCCCTCTTTTTCAACCGTAAACTGATAGGATATCTGCTGTCCTCCTTCTGAGAAAGAGGTAGAATCCACAGTATTCATGATTCTGTTGCCAGCCTGATAAGGATACAGGTTCGGATCATATTCGCAGGTGGCATGAATGGAAGAAGCATTTCGGTAAGTAAAATCCTCAGCCTGAATCTCAATAAAGCCATCACCTTCTGCCCTTTCGCTGCCTGTATAGGCTTCTACCTGTGGTTTGGCTGTCAGTTTGAAATTACCAAGAAGCAGGGTTCCTTCTTTTAGCGTGACAGTCACTGTATGTCTGCCCTTAGTCAGCTCAATGCCAAGAGGTCCACTATAGCGGTATGTAGAGTCCATAATGTATTTGTTCTGCCATTCATAGACCTTATCAGGAATCCCTACGACCTCATTACCATAGCTGTCATAAGATTTCTGCTGCGGTGTAGACCACTGACTCTCAAGCACCTGCTGGCGCATCTCATAGAACGGAAAGTCTCCATCTATCATGAACTGCGCCTCTACCGGAAGAATGGTATCACTGTCAGCCAGATAATCAAAGCACATATAGTAAATGCCATCAGCAACAACATTCAGCTCCAGTTCTATGCTGCCACGCTCCCCTATCTGAACTGCTGATGTATATCCATAATCGTCTGTATAAACCGCATCCGTGCTAGTGCAGATATCCTTAATGGGGTATTCTATATCTCCACCTGTATACTCTGGTAAAGCATAGCCGGCACTGATCTTCGTATAACCGTTATCAATTCGTTCACTGGCATATCCTTCTGTTACACTGCCTGTTGTCTGACTCTCCTGTACCGCCATAAGCTGCAGGGGTATTGCTGTAGCTGCCATACCTGCTGCCAGTCCCAGTGCCAGTATACGTCTCCAACTGCGAAGTGTTACCTTTGCTCCGGTCATCTTACGCTTCCTCATGCCTTCAACCCAACCTTTCCATTTTAGAACCTGATATATCTTTTACTGCACCCTATAGTAATCAATCGCATCTTTTCGTATGAAATACGGTTCGTTTTAATTTTGAGTTAATTATTATAGTATTTCCTATATGTTTGAATTTACGCCACATCAGCGAAAAAGTCAATATATATTTCCGTTTCATTTGTGCTCTTTGGCATGAAAAAACCGCCATTTTAGGCGGTTTCTCGTAAGATTTATTAGATTAGACGAATTTTGCATACATCTTTTGTGCAAGATGAACGAAACTTCATTTTACTGTTTTATATTGGAGTGAAAGTTTTAGTCTCTTTTTTCAATGTTGCTTTTACTTTTATACCTGAATGACTCCGCACAAGCTCAATATAATGACCAATGCGCCAAGTGCGATTCGATACCATCCAAATACCTGGAAATCGTGTTTCTTGATATAATCCATCAGGAAACGGATCACAACTACAGATACGATAAAAGCTACCAGTGTTCCAACTGCAAGGATTGCCAGTTCCATTCCTGAGAATGCAAAGCCAAACTTCAAAATTTTCAATAAGCTTGCTCCAAACATGACCGGAATCGCCAGGAAAAATGTGAACTCAGAAGCTACGGTTCTGGATACACCGATCAGCAATGCACCTACAATCGTTGCACCTGATCTGGAAGTTCCGGGGAAAATTGCAGCGATGAGCTGGAATACACCAATCATAAGTGCTGTCTGGAAGGTAATGTCTTCCAGTCTGGTAATCTTCGCCTTTTTCCCCTTATTACGTCTCTCTATGACAATAAATGCCACACCAAATACGATCAGTGCAATCGCAACAGAAAATGCATGATAGAACAACGCTTCAAATACATCATCAAAAAGCAGGCCTATGACTGCTGCCGGGATACATGCCACTACAATCTTACACCACAGCATGATCTTATCCATCTCAATGACCGGCTTGGATTTGTCCTTGAACTGGAATGGAAATATCTTATTCCAGAACAGCAGTACAACTGCCAGAATCGCACCTAACTGAATGACTACCAGAAACATTTCCTTGAACTCCGGTGTACAGTCAAGCTTGACGAACTCATCCAAAATGATCATGTGACCGGTACTGCTGATAGGCAGCCACTCGGTAATACCCTCTACAATACCAAATAATATGGCTTTTAAAATTTCAATCATAATACTCCTCTTTCTTTGCGTTTCTCATTTAAAACGACATTTTCTATGCATTTAAGAACTTCATCATGTCCTCATAGCATGCTTTTGCATCTTCATAACCCAATTCATAGAGTTTTTCCAGTTTCTTTCTGTCCTTCTCGATTCTGCCTATGTCATTTGCTTCCTTAGGACGAATGACAAAAGCACGGCCATGAGCCTTCTGCCCCTCGATAAATCTCAGTGTATCATTATAGGCATTATGTCTGTTCGCCATCAATTCATACAGCTTGGGATAATTGGTATAACGAAGCCTGATCATTTCAAGCTGCGCTGACGGTGCAGGCTTTCTGACATAATCTGTCTCTTTGGTCAATATCACAATATTCTTCGCATTGCCATCCT
>ERZ773143.1487-NODE-1487-length-20613-cov-6.455735_pt1 | contig 20613 bp, 18 predicted proteins | sample MGYA00580852_ERZ773143 | MGnify/ENA primary metagenome ERZ773143 (study PRJEB29015, sample SAMEA2737853) | human gut metagenome | biome: human gut; feature: human-associated habitat; material: faeces | place: China | collected 2012 ... | reverse complement strand
GCAGAAAAACCTCGGAAGCCTTGCAGGGCAAGACTTCCGAGGTTTTTCGCGGTAGTAGTCAAATAGTCGTCCGGACTGGTCACAAGTCATGCAATTCGGTTCGGCTGAGCGGACTTTCCAATGATTTTCCCGTATTGCATTCAATGGAAAATATGTTACAATAAAAAAGGTGATATCATGAAGACATCTGAATTTATAACCGCATCTGAGTGGCTTCTCCTTCAAAAGCTGCCATTGTTTCCACTGCTCACGACAGACGAGACGCCTGTAGAAGAAATATCCTCCAAATTAACGCTCTTCCACGCAGGACTTTTAACCGGCAGCTCAGCGGTAATACATGCATATCCGGAGGCAGACCCGCGCACGGTGTTTCTTTCTGCTTCTTCTGAAAAGGAAGCTTTGATGAATGCCCACGGTCATTGCCGTTATCTGGCAGAAACGCCGGAGGAGCTTCAAAAATTGGACTCGTTGACGACTCCGTTTCTGCCGGAGGGTTATCTCGAGGACATCGCCATCCGCGTTTATCCGCTGGGCGGCGGTGCGTTCACGGCGGCAAATATCCCGGAATTTGGAAGGCTGATCCGCCGAACGGACAATTTGGCTGTCCGGGCGCTGTTTCTGCCGTTCGACCAAAGCGGCGACCTATCCCGACAGGCGAAGGACGCTTTCAGCCTTGTGAAAAAGATCCGTTCCGACCTGCCCTGTATGCTTCACGCTTTTTGCTTTGAAGGACTGCTGGAACCGCTGGCTCAGGGCGACACTGAATTGCTGCAAACGCTCAGAATGCTTGCGTCACTGAACGACACCTCCCTGTATGCGTCTTTCTTTATTTCCTGAATACACAAAATGAGCAGAGCCGAAGCCAATGTCATGATGCCGGGGTCAAAAGTATAGGAAATTTCTGAAAATGGAATAAGCAGCCAACCTTACCACCCCCAAATCTATTGTGTTATAATGGTTATAGATTTGAAGGGTGGTAAGGTTTATGTCATTTAAAGTAAACAGCAGCCAGCAAATATCTTTCAATGACAGTGTATTTTCACTTACTGCTCGCGAAAAAAAGGCACTTGATAATTCATGGGCGAAAATATTTGCGGATGAGATTTTTCCCAATATTGATGAAGAAAGATTTTCTGTTTTATACAGCAGTAAAGCTTCCCGCCCGAATGCGCCCGTGAATGTGATAATTGGAGCTTTAATCATTAAAGAATTGTTCGATTATTCGGATGATGAGATTGTTGAAAATCTTATGCTGGATCTTCATCTTCAGTACGCACTTCATACTACAAGTTTTGAAGAACAACCAATTTCGGATAAAACATTGAGCAGATTTAGAAGCCGCTGTTACAATTATGAAACAACACATGGTATTGATCTGTACCACGACTGTGTAAAAGATCTTAGTAGTAAAATAGCAAAGCTGATGAATCTCAGTGGACGAATAAAAAGAATGGACTCCATGATGATAGAGAGCAATATCCGTTTTCTTAGTCGCATGGAGCTGATATACACCTGTATTTCTAAATTGGCGATATATTTTGATAAGAACTATCCGAATAAGATTCCTGATGATTTGAAGCACTATACAGATTCAAACGACTATAACAGAATTTTCTATCATCAGCTGAATGATAATATGGAGCAGATTATACAGGCTTTGCTGAGTGATAGTGATAAGCTGCTTGAACTATGCGGAACAGACTACGAAGAAGTTACTGAGTACCAACTGTTTTTGAGGTGCCTTTCAGACCAGACTGTTGTTGAAAATGGCAAACGAAGACTCCGTACAAAGGAAGACGGAACAATGAATTCAACAGCGTTACAGAATCCGTCTGATCCAGATGCCACATATCGCAACAAGGCCGGTAAACTTCACAGAGGATATGTTGCAAACCTTGAAGAAACCGTTGATAAAAACGGATCAGTCGTGACCGATTATCAGTATGACAAGAACATCCATACTGACAGTCAATTTCTTCAAGAATCTTTATCACAGATGGACAGGTCTGAAGAAGAAATCGTTCTTATTACCGATGGCGGATATGCAGGCCAGGATAATTTTGCTTTGGCAAAGGAAAAGAACATCAAATTAATCACAACCGCACTTATTGGAAAAGAGGCTCCAGATGCATTAGCTGATTTCACTTTTAATGATGACGGAACAATACTTTTGAGATGTGCTGCAGGGCACGAACCTGTAAGGCAAAGCTATACTAAAACGACAAGGCAGTGTAAGGTTTCGTTTAATTGCAATCATTGCGTTGGTTGTCCATACCAAGGGCAGTGTCGTCCAAAAATCGATGGATGGAATGCAACATTCATTACTTCAAAGAATGCTTCAAACAGGGCAAAGAGCCAAAGGTATATGCAAAGTGAAGAATTCAGCAATTATGCAAAGCTTAGGAATGGCGTAGAAACGGTACCGGCAAACATCCGTAAGAATTACCGCCTTGATAAATTGCCGCGAGGCAAGCAACGAGGGAAATTCTTCTTCGGAAGCAAAATAGCGGCTCTCAATTTCAGGAAGCTCTTTGGTTTTCGAAAGGGCTTGGTTAATTATGCTCAAAATCCAATATTTGGATACCGAAATACGAATCTCGGATGTAGCAATCATCTGGATAGTAGTCGATAAAGAAAAGAACGCCGCCTTCACCGTTGTCATGGGCCGGCTTGTGATAAAAGGTGATGCAGTTCCCGCTGCTATTCTGAGCAAAGGGGCTTGGTAGAAATATACTATCTTGAGCATTCTCTTTGCTATGGAAAAACTCCAACTATACAGCCTTCCCCTGTGATGCTACAATGAAGCTGTATTTCAGGGCGAAGTAAGTTAGGGCGGAGTAAGTTAGGAAAGAAAGAGTGGAAAGGAGGTAGTATGCCCTTTGCACAGCTCATGGCGGTTTTACCGCTTAGAGATGTGGCATGCTCCTTGCGAGTACCGTCGAACCCAAACGGCTTGAAATATAATAAGGACGAGAACGAAACCGTAATTGCTCATAGGAGTGATTGCGGTCTTTTTTTGTTTCGTCAAAAGAAAGGAGTCAGGCAATGAATGTCCAATAGCAAGCTGATCGAGCTGAGTTACTATGACCCATCCGCACAGGTGCGCTTGTCGGCCTATGCGGATACGCTGGTACTCGACCACGATCAAAACGGCAGCATCATCAGTGCCATCCGCTTCGGCGGCTATCCCGAAATGGTGCGGGCAATGGCAGATGCCATCTACGGCGGCGCGACGATAGAAGCCGCCCAAAACGACACGACCCGAATGCTCCAAAGTAGCCTCAAAAGTTATCAGCGGCAGATCACGCACGATGGGATCTACGCCGTGGCAACATTGATGGCTGCGGACACCGTACAGGAGGATGACAGAAGCGGCAAGCATGAAAAAGACGAGGATACAAACCTCGTAGATACGGAGCAGATGGAGCTGCAGCCCCGCAGGTGCTACATCTTCTGCCCTACCGGGGATCAAAAGAGGCTTTTTGAGGAACTGGATCGCAAAACGGCAGCGCCGCTGATCCCGGAATTTCAGGATTATGTGCTCAACAGTCTGCGCCAACGGGGAGATCTCCGGCAACTGGAGGTCATTTCCCTGAAAGAGCGGATGGACGCATGGGTGCTGGATCTGAAGCCGCAGGATCAGAATGTGGTGGAGGTGCTGGAGCAGGGCTTGCAGAGCGGAGCCATCCAGATCCCCGGGGCAGTCCCCAATATGCCAGACGGTTTTGAGAATGTGAAAAATGTCACAGGCTATCTCAATACCTTTGGCGTTACCGTAGCTGACCGTATCCGCAATCAGTTCATGCCCCTTTTTGATCCTGCCAAGGAACCGCTTTCCGATGAAGTGCTCGCTATCAACGACTGCATCATGAGCCGTGTGGGATATTCCCTCTACGATGCCCAGCTTGCGGTAGCAGAGGCTGTCAAACGGCAGCTTGCGCGTAAGCGTGTGGCGCTCATTATCGCAGAATGCGGTAGCGGCAAGACGAAGATCGGTTCGACTGCTCTTGGCGCTTTGCACGGGCTGTGGGCCGATCAGAAGAGGAAAGGCGGCAGGAAATCCTTCGGCATCGTCATGTGTCCCTCCCATGTCACACAAAAGTGGGTGCGGGAGATTGGAGAAACGCTCCCGGATACCTACGGCATGGTGGTGCGCACGATTCAGGATCTCAACCGTCTATATGCGATGTACGAGAAGGGCGACAAAAGCGTATTCGCTGTTTTTTCCAAGGAGCAGGCGCGGGATGGCTATATGCGTTACCCCGCCGTGCGTTGGAATCGACGCAGACGCGCGTTTCTCTGCCCAGACTGTGACGGTGTGATCGAAATGGAGATCAGCGAGGACGGCAGTCGCTATACGGTGCCGGCCGACCAGTTCTTTTTTCAGAAGGAGCACAAGAAAAATCACACCTGTCCCCATTGCGGTATGCCGCTATGGTCTGCGGTCAATCCGGACAAACGGATCGACTGGGTGAAGATCGGAGAATACGGATGGGTCTACCGCTACGGCGCGCAGGCACATCTGCATCGTACCAAAAACGAGCGTGTTCTCGATCAGCTCACTGAGATCGCCCAAAATCCGGATGCATTCTACCCGATCCGCGGAGCGCACCGGCGCTTTCCCCTGAGTACCTACATCAAGAAAAAGCTGCGCGGGCGCATCGACGGCTTCCTCTGCGATGAGCTGCACGAGTACAACAACAATAGCGGGCAGGGCGATGCCATGGCAGAGCTGTACGGCGCGTCCAGGTGTTTTGTCGGAATGACGGCAACGCTTATCAACGGCTATTCCTCCGGCATTTTTCACCTGCTCTACCGTATCGTCCCCGGGCTGATGCTCAAGGATGGCAAACGCTACAAAAGCCCCGGCGATTTCGATGCGGAGTACGGCGTGGTGGAAAATACCTATGAGATACAGGATGCGGAGTACAATTCCAACCGGCGTACCAGTAAGCGCAGAACAAAGTCAAAGCAGCTGCCCGGCGTATCGCCGCTGGTATTTTCCCGTTTCCTGCTGGAATACACGGCATTTCTCTCCCTCTCCGACATGGGCAAAGACCTGCCGGACTACGAAGAGATCCCCGTACCGCTGGAGATGCCGGAGGATGTACGCGCGGCCTATAAAGAGGCGGAACACGAATTGCAGAAAGTCCTGCGCACAGACCGAAAGGCGGCGCAGAAGATTCTGTCCACCTATCTCAATTTGCTGACGGTCTACCCGGACCAGCCCTACGATCAAGCGGAGGTAGTGCATCCCATAAACGGAATGCCCATTGTAACGCCAAAGAACTGCGGCGATTTTTCCCGTCTGCTTCCCAAGGAGGAACGGGTATTGGAGCTGGTGCGGCAGAAGGCGGCAAACGGAGAGCGCGTGCTCATCTATACCAGTTGGACGCGCACGGATTCACAGAAAAAGCTCCAGAAGCTTCTTTGCTCGGAAGGTTATCGGACAGAGATCCTGACGCCGCAGATCGCTACGGATAAGCGGGAGGACTGGGTCAACAAGCGTGTCAAGAACGGTTTGCAGGTGCTCATCACCAACCCGCGCTGCGTGGAAACCGGCCTTGACCTCAATGCCTTTACCACCATTATCTTCTACTCCATGGGCTATAACCTCTTTACGCTGCGGCAGGCATCCCGCCGGTCGTGGCGGATCAATCAGACCGCCCCCAGAGTGGAGGTATATATGCTCTACTACGCCGATACCATGCAGGCAAAGGCCATGAAGCTGATGGCCTCCAAGTTGGCGGTAGCAGGCATCATCGAGGGGACATTTTCTGAAGAGGGCCTTGCGGCCATGAGTGATGTAAAGGATCTGACCTCACAGATGGCAAAGGAGCTGGCGCTGGGAATCCGGGATAATGTGGAGGATATTGCGGCGGCCTTTCGGAAAATGGCGGTCATGAACCCGGAGCGGAAAAAGAACATCGCAGCTGCGCAGCTGAAAGAGACTGCGGCAGAAGAACAAAAAGTACCCGCAGCCAAGGATTCCTTCGGCGTGCGCACGGCGCAGGCGCAAGTGCGTCAGGCACTTTATGAAGGACTGCTTGCCAGGACTGCGGAAGAACAGAAGAAACGGAAGTCGAAGAAGGCAGAGGTGGATGAAAACCAGCTGTCGATCTTCGGCTTTGCTGCGTAAAGGAGGAGATTATTTGAATGTAACGATCAATCGGGCGGAAATGCTGAGCGCCATCAAGCGTGCATCAGCCATCGCACCGGCGGATTCGCCGTTGGACGTGCTCCGCGGCGTTTTGCTGGAGGCGGATGCCGCCGCAGGAAAGCTCACCGTCACCTCGACTAATCTGGAAGCGGCACTGGAGGAAAAGCTCCCCTGTACCGTTCAGGAGGATGGGGCGCTGGTATTTGGCGCGAAGATGCTTGCAGAAATGCTCTCACGGCTGCCGCAGGATACCGTGCAGCTCTGCCGGGCAGAAAATCAGGGACGCATGACGCTCAGAAGCGGAGACGCCTGCTATGAAGTGGATGTATGGGAGCGAGGCGCTTTTCCAAAGCCGGATCTTCCTTTTCCGGAGGATACCGTCAAACTCAGCGGGATTCCCGCTATGGCGCAGCACACCGTATTTGCAACCGCACAGGATAACAGCAAGCCGCTTCTCAAGTGCGTCAATCTCATGTTTACCAACACGGGACTGCGCGCGGCCGGCAGCAACGGAAACTGTATCGTGACAGCCAGAGGCGACAATCAGAGTACGGGGGATGTGAGCCTGCTCATCCCCGCCGCCTCGCTTGGAAAGCTCTCGAATATGTGCCAGGACAAGGATGAATTCCGCGTCGGCACCACGGGAAAGAGCATCGTCTTTTTCCGCGAGAACTTCCTTTTCAGCGCGCGGCTCATGGAGGGCGGCTACATCGATACGGATCAGTTGGTAGGCAGCATTCGGAATGCGTTTACCGTGCTGACGGATATTCACGACATGAGAGCGGCGCTCTCGTCCGTCCTAAGCATTGGCACCGGAAACCGGGTGAAGCTGAGCTTTCAGGATCAGCGCCTTGTATTCCAATGCGCAGGCGATTGCGTCAGCGCATCGGCACCCATTGAGGTAATTGCATTGACTGGCGCTCCTGCGGGGGACTACTGGTTCAACGCAAAGCAGCTTGTCACCTGCCTGAAAGCCTTGAGAGGCACGGTCACGCTGGGGATCGCGCAGGGCGGAATGCTGACGCTTGCCACGCAGGATGCCTACTATCTGCAAAATGCCATGCGGCCGGAAGCACAGAAGAAAACTCAAAAAGCCGCGCAGCCGGCTGCTGCGAAAGCGGCGTAAGGAGGGATGCCTTTGGTAGAGATTCCGACGATCTGCCGCTATTGCGGCGGCGCAGTCCATCTTGTTCCCGCAGCAAAGGTGTATGGCCCCGCGGCGGCAAAAAGACTGGGCTTGGAACGCGAGAAATTTTATCAATGTCAGAACTGCAATGCCCGTGTGGGCTGTCATAAGGGCAGCACGCGGCCGCTGGGCAATCTTGCCAACGAAGCCCTTCGCATGAAGCGGATGGAGACCCATCAGGTCTTTGACAACTTCTGGAAGGAGCGGGGCATGAGCAGAACGCAGGGCTATAAGTGGATGGCAAAGAAGCTGAGACTCTCTGAAGAGCTTGCACACATCGGCGGCTTTGAGATGGATCGGTGCCAGAAGCTGATCCGGCTATGCGAAAAGGAACGAAACAAAGAGAAAAAGAAGGAGACAGCATAAATGTGTGAGAGAACATATTGCCGGCATGAGCATGAGAGACTTTGCTCGTGTCCGCCGGTCACTTGCAGGGATGCCCTTGGAATGGCCGCGCATTTGGCGGAGAACATGGAGAAAGTCCAATGGAGCCTGACCTACAACAGCCTGAAGGAGATAAAGCCCTATCAGCTGTGTCTGGTCGGGAAATGCAGGATCTGCGGCGGGCGGCTGTGCATGGAGCAAAGGCCCGTTGAGGCGGATAGCACTGACGGTTTCCTTGCTGCGGTATACCGGCATTTATACCATTTTCACCGCTCCATCGGTCAGTGCTTGCCTCGCGCGGCGTTTCGCACAAAGTTTGTGGAGATGTTCCGTAAGGAGGATCGCGCCGCTGTTGAGGACTGGCTGAGCATGCCGGAAAACCAGTCGATCCATGCCATGATCTGCGGAAATGCGAAGAGAGTCTATACCATCGTCCACTCCTGGGCGGATGCGGATCAGGGCAATTTTCCTGCTCCGGAAGGTATGGCAGCCTTCACTGTGAAGGAGGAGGCCCGCAAGGAGCTTGCGCGCCTTGTGACGGAGGAAAAGGAAAATCGGACGATCCCGTTTCCGACAGAAGAATACTGTGAGGAGTACGGCGAGGATTTCTGGGAGGCTTACCGGGACGGCTATGCCGCCGGATGGTTTACCCGCTATGAGATCATCGAAAGTCCGCTGTACGCAGAAAATATCGAAGAAAAAGGAGGTGCGGCTGATGATGCTGCGAAAACCGAACTGCTCTGATTGCCCACATAATCTCCAATACATGGAAAGCTTGCCGATCAAGAAAAAAGGCGTCACCATGCACTTGGGGGAGTGTTTCTGTGTTGCGGGAAAGCGCGCGAGAAAATTCAAACGCAGTGATCCCAAAACCTATGTGCCAAGCTGGTGTCCCAGACTCAAGGCTCCCTGTGAGCTGCGGATCTATGGCTTCAAGAATCAGAGAGAATGGAGGATGCACCGCAGTATGTGCGCGTATCTGGGCGAGGATACTTCTCCATCTGCATTCCGCTATGCGGTGCGCTATGAAGGACATACCGATCTGGCACCGTATGAGTTTTTCGAGTGCTGCAATGAAAAATCGGATGATGAGATTTTGGGCGCAGCAGTCCAGCACTACGATGTTGTGGAAATCGACGACGGTATCAAGCCTGCCTTTTTCTACAAAACGGAGCATGGCTATGAGCTTTTATTCTCGTTTGATGCCAAGACTGCCAAGAAGATTATCATGGAGGAAATTGATTGAAGGAAACTGTAAAAAGCTGCAGCAACTGCCGATATTCCTATGATCTGCCGAGCAATCGCGGACCGATGGCAAAAACGCAGTACTGTAGAAACAAGAACTATAATTCCGTGAACTATACCACCAAAATGTTGCTGGAGGACTGGGACCAAGGCCACTGCCGCTTTTGGGCGTCCATACCAGAGGAAGGAAACGACAATGAAAAATAATTACTCAATCGCTCAGCGCAACGCCATTGTGGAAGCAAATCTTTGGTGCATCGACAGTGTGATCCGTCAGAATCGCCCGCTCATGAGAGCGGCTCGGCTGGAATATGACGATGTGTACCAGCAGCTTGCCCTGCGGCTTATCAAGGCTGTGGCGGGCTATGACCCGGAAAAGGGACGCCTGGAGCAGCACATTTTCACCCAGCTCAAGTATGAGCTTCTTAGCTGCAGATCAGCCTACCGGCTCTGCGGTATGACCGGCACACCGCACTCGTTCCGAAAGAGCCATATCATTTCCATCGACGCGCTCTCTGAGGACAGCAGCCTCTATGAAGAGGCGCTGGCGGCGTAAGGAGGCACGGAAATGACGCTGAGAGATAAGATGCTGGCGGTCATTGCGGATACCAATGATAGCGTAGCTGAGCGGGAGGAATTGGTGGAGATGATCGCCATTGCCCTGCTGACGCGAAAAAACCTGTTTGTTCTGGGTGAGCCGGGACAGGCCAAGAGCTATGCCATCAACCTGTTCCGTCGGCACATCACCGGTGCGCGGCAGTTTGAGCGGCTTCTTTCCAAGCAGAGCGATGAAGAACAGCTTTTCGGCCGTGTTGATCTTGCGAGTCTGCTGCCGGGCTCTGTGCCGCCGACCGTGCTGGAGCAGGACGCAACCTATCAAAACCAGCGCTTCAACCTGCGTGTCCTCGTCGAGGGCATCGGCTCCATGAAGGACGAGCCCGCAACATGGGAAAAGCTCAAGAGCGGCACCGAAAAGCTGGAGCTTTATCGTGCAGCGCTCTCGGCGCTTCACAAAAGCGAGCCCACGGTGCAGACAGCCGGCAAAATTCCAGAGGCCGATATCGTATTGTTGGATGAGATCTTCAAGTGCAACGACGGCGTGCTGAACTCACTGCTCACCGCCCTCAATGAGCGGAAATACACCAACGAGGGACGCACCTATCCCATTCCGGTCATTTCTTTTTTTGCGGCCTCCAATGAGATCCCTAATTTCAACGATCCGCAGGAAAAGATCCTGGAAGCGCTGTATGACCGCCTGGAACTGAAGGTCGTGACGGCCAATATGGAGGATCGGAGCACGCGCCTTGCCGTTTTGAAGAATAAGCAGGCCGGCACCTTCGGACAGGTCACCGTTACGATCACGTTGGAGGAATTGCGGCAAATGCAGCAGGAGGTCGCGTCGATCCTCGTTCCCGACGCCATCAACGAGTTGGCTGACGATATCCTCTGCGAGCTTCGTAAGGATATGGCGGTGTCGGACCGAAAGTATCTGGGCTATTATCCCATCGCGCAGGCCAAGGCATGGCTTTCCGGCCATGACAAGGTAGAATCCTGTGACCTTCTGGCGCTGAAGAATTATCTCTGGCGCCTGCCCTCAGACCGTGAAAAGGTGGAAGCGGTGCTCACCCGCCTGTGTGTCAACCCCATGCAGGATAAGGTCAACAATATCCGCGGTATGGCGTTGGAATCCCAGGAGGAATTTGACGCTGCGCTGGGGGATGGCAACAAGGCCGATACTGTGCGCAAGGCATTTATCAAGCTGCGCGGTGAATTGACGCATCTTTATCAGATGCAGTGCAGCCTTCGCACGGCGGCGCAGTCTGACAGCGAGACAGCGCTGGTGGATGACCTCTTGGCCGATTTGGAGAAGATCAGCCGCAAGGCCCACGAGCAGACACATTTTACTTATACGACGCTGGAAGAGATCGCAGCGTTAAATTAAAAAATATTGGAGGAATCACGATGCTGAACACGATCATTCTTATGGGAAGACTCACGCGCGATCCCGAACTGCGCAGGACGGAGAGCGGTACCGCCGTTTGTTCGTTTTCAATCGCGGTGGATCGGGACTTCAAGTCCAAAAACGGGGAAAAGGAGACGGACTTTATTGATATCGTTTCTTGGCGCGCCACGGCAGAGTTTGTGAGCAAGTATTTCACAAAAGGCCGCATGGCCGTCGTGGAGGGCCGGCTCCAGATCCGCGACTGGACGGATAAGGAAGGCGGCAAGCGCCGCAGTGCCGAAGTCATTGCAGACAATGTCTACTTCGGAGATTCCAAGCCGAAAGACGGCGGTGAGGAGGATGATATTCCTGCCTATACCGGAGCGCCCGACAGCTTTGCCGTGCCGGACGGCTTTACACCAGACTTTGGCGGCGAATCCGGGGAAATGCCATTTTAAGAGCACCAAATAAGCGAGGGAGGGCATCAGCCCTCCCTCCATATAAAAGATAAGAGGAGAAAATAAAATGAGCATTGTTTTTACGGAAGTACGGATCGAAGACCGTGGTGGCGTGGAGCTTTCCTTTATGGAGGGGGGCTGTTTGGATGAATTTGATATCCGCGAGCTTTTGAAGCACGACCAGCCCTTCCGCGATATGTGGGACGCAGTAGGCAGCGACGCAAGGATCGCCGTCCAGCAGTATCGTTTCCGGGGCGGCAAACAGGGAGAAGAATTGGGTGACGAAAACCACTTCGCCCTGATGCGTGCGTATGATCGCGCACTCTCAGACGAGGACGGATCTACTTTTGTCGAACGGGACGATGTAGACTGGCTGGATGACTTTGAACTCACCAAAGACGATCTTGCAGACGGTAAGTGACAAACTCGCATTGATAGGGGAGCGTTTTATATGGAAACGAGTATTCTTAGCGCCTATTCCAAGAATGAATGCCAGAAGTATTTTGACTATCTGGAACAGCTGCGTCAAAGCGGCGAAACAAATATGTACGGAGCCGTACCATACTTGCAGGAAGAATTTCCGGAGCTGCGATATTCGCCGGAACGGGCAAGAAAAATTCTGTTGGCGTGGTTCGGCACATTTCGAGAGAAGGAGGCGGATACAAAATGCTGAAGCCCTACCGGACAGTTCAGGATGTACTTTCCTCTCCGTGGGCGCAGGTGCAGAGAGTGAAACGTAGTCCGCAACAGACAGACCGCGTTTTGCGCTCGACCAAACTGGAGGATAGCATTTACCGGGATCTGCGCATGGAGGATACGGGTATGGACGAGATCGAGAACAGCGCAGGCGAAAAGCTGCGCTCTTTTCCAGCGCTCTCGCGGGATATTTTCCAGTCCTTTTATTCCCTGATGCCCCGGCGCAACGCGGACGATGACCTCTCGACAGCGGCGCGGAAGATCAACGTGCCAATTCTGGAGCACATCACCCAAAGCGACGACTATCCTACGCTCAAGGCGGTGTGTGAAGGGCGGGAGCTTCCGGCCTATGAAGCAGCGGCAGAGTTTACTGCCCAGACATCGGGAGAATTGGATAACTTACTTTCCCAATTGGGCGGAAAACCCGGCGCTGTGCAGACGCTGGAAAAGCTGGAGCAGGCAGAGAAAACCGCAGAGGACAAGCTCGCGGCACTGCTGGAGCAGCTTCGTGGGACTCCGCAAGACGATCCGAACCTGAATGATGCTGTGGTAAAAGCCGCCAACGACGCAGAGAGCAAACGGCGGCAGGCAGATGCGGTCAATAAGCTCGTTGACGCTGGCCTTGCGCAGAATCAGGCAGAATCCGGTGCGCTGATCGCCCGCGCGGTGTCTGCTGCTGCGGAAAGGGCGGAAGAGGTACAGACGATCCTCGGCGCATGGAGCGACGCTCCTGGTGATATGCGGAAGACAGACGCGAATGCGGCGCTTTTGGAACGTGTGCGTGCCAGTAAAACGCTGCAGGACATTTCCCGCTATCTGGGGCGTTTCCGGGAAATTTTCGCGCAGGGCAAGCGCAATGGCTATGCCTATGGCCGCGGGGAAAAATATGCGTTGGAGCTGGGAAACGACCTGTCCCGCGCACTGACCTCCGAGCTTGCCATGCTTGCTGTACCGGAAACGCTGCCGTTGTTCCTGCGGAAGTATCAGCACCGGCAGATCAAGCAATACCGCCGGCGGGAGCCGGTCTATAAGGGCGCAGGTGATATCATATGCTGCCTGGACGAATCCGGCTCTACTGCGGGAGATCTGGCCGCGTGGGGAAAAGCTGTTGCCCTGACGCTGCTGGAGATTGCGCAGAGCGAGGGGCGGAAATTCGCTCTTGTTCATTTCTCTGGTCCCGGCCACTTTCAAACGGATGTATTTCTTCCCGGGCAGTTTTCTCTTGAAGAGAAGCTGCGCGCGGCGGAAACTTTTCTTGGCGGCGGCACGGATTTTCAAACGCCGCTTGCGGAGGCGGAACGCCTCATGCGGGAGGATGGCTTTGAAAATGCTGACATCGCATTTATTACGGACGGTGAGTGTTCGCTGCCAGAAATCTGTGTGGAGACACTGCAAAGGGCGCAATCGGAGCTTCGCTTCACCGTCACAGGGATTCTGCTGGATGAGGGAAACGCCGGCATGGATTTCAGCCTGAAACCCTTTTGCCAGAATATTTACCGTACCAGTGAACTGACCGGGGATCAGATCGTCGGGGAAATTGTGTTGGATCGCGTATGATATTGGTTGCGCACAGAAAGGAAACAGGCTATAATATTATGAAATATAAAGATGAAGGAGGACGGTTATGCAGACTCTTTACCATGGAAGCAGAGTGGTTGTGGAACAACCCGAGATCCGCATTCAAAAATTCCATAAGGATTTTTACTGGGGCTTTTACTGCACCTCCTATGAACAGCAGGCGCTGCGCTGGGCAACGCGCTTTGGAAAAGCTGGGGTTGTCAATGTCTATTCCTTCGATGACCAGACTGAGCTCAACATCAAGCGCTTTCCGGAAATGAGCGATGAGTGGTTGGATTTTATTGCGGCATGCCGGAATGGAGTTCCCCATGACTATGATGTGGTGGAAGGCCCGATGGCGGACGATACCATCTTCAATTATGTGCAGAGCTTTTTGGATGGTGAGATCTCCAGAGCTGCTTTCTGGGAGTTGGCAAAATTCAAGTATCCCACCCATCAGATCAGCTTCCACACTGCACGTGCTCTCGCTGCACTGAAATTTGAAAGGAGCTATGTCGCCAATGTGCAAGAGAAACAATGACGCGCTCTTTTTCACCTGTTCTCTGATCGAACAGCTTGGCCGCTCCCTTCACATGCGGCGCGGTAAGGTGGCTGCGGAACTGGGTGAGGCCGGCATTCAGACGCTCTACCGCAATGCAGACATTCTGCACTGTGAGCCGATCGAAAAGGTCGCGGACGATGTGATCACGGAGTTTTCACTGCAAGGCGGAGACTTTGACAATCTTGCCGAGGCAAGATATACAGCCCCCGATGTGTGGACGATGGGAAAGGTCTATGCAAGGCTTATCGAGGATGTGTCCGATGAGGACAACATCGTAGAAACCATCTTGCAGGTCTTTACCTCCTGGATCGACGCTCTGCTTTCGGACTATAATTCTGCCTTCTATTATCAGCCCCGCGATTATATTGCGGAGTGCTACCGGCAGAAAACGGTCTTGGACGGTTGAGAGGAACGAAAAAGGCGATGGTTTTCTATCGCAACACTTATAATAATAGTAGAGGCGGGAACATCATTGAAAATGTTCCTGCCTTCAGCTTGTCGAAAAAGTTCATCCCATCTGGGCTTTTTCACATTTATATGATAAAATGGTTCTGGGTGATGAAAGATGCTGGAACGAGGGAAACGGGACCGAGACCTGGTGGAGTTTGTTGTGATAGACCAACTGGTACCGGCGGAGCATTTACTGCGGAAAATAGATGCGGCGGTGGACTTTGATCGCATTTATGAGATGGTGGATATCCTGTACAGCGAAGATAACGGGCGGCCCAGTGTGGACCCTGTTGTGCTGTTCAAAATGGTATTGATTCAGCATCTGTACGGCCTGCCGTCCTTGCGGAGGACAGCGGATGAGATCAGCGCAAATATCTGCTGCCGTTGGGTTTGGGATATACGCTGCAAGAGGAAACGCCGCATTTTTCCACGGTGAGTTATAATTTCCGTCATCGGTTTACCGCAGAAACCGTGGACCAGGTCTTTGCGTGGATACTGGAAGAGGTGGCGGAAGCGGGATATCTGTCCCCCAAGGCAGTTTTCATAGACGGGACCCACATCAAGGCCAACGCCAACACGAAAAAGCGGGTAAAGGCCGCGATCCCAGCGGCCTCGAAGCACTACGCGAAGGAACTGATGGAGGAAGTCAACGCAGACCGGGAAGCCCGAGGGAAGAAGCCTTTTGAAGACGACGATGAGCCTCCAAAGCCACCGAAAAAACGCAGAGATAACACATCCAAGAAGAAACTGGCGAGGCGAAAGAAAGAGAAAACACGGATCGTCACCCAGAGCGTAACCGACCCGGACTGTGGCTTGTTCGTAAAGGGTAGCCATGAGCGGCAGTTTGCATATGAGGCCCATACGGCCTGCGACAAGAACGGTTTTGTGCTTGAGACAGTGGTAACGCCCGGAAATGTCCACGACAGCGTTGCCTTTGACGAGGTGTACGACAAGGTAACGAAGACATTTCCCGAAGCAGAGACCATTGTTGCCGATTCTGCCTACAAGACGCCCCATATTTGCAAGAAAGTATTTGATGACGGAAGAGTTTTATCCACAGCGTACAAGCGGCCGCAGACGATGAAGGGTGGCCACGAGTGGTGGAAATACGTCTACGACGAGTTCTATGACTGCGTGATCTGCCCGGAATACCAGATCCTCAAATATGCGACAACAAACCGGGACGGCTACAGGGAATACAAAAGTGATCCCGAGATTTGCACAAATTGTCCCTCCAGAGAGCTTTGCACTCATTCCAAGGATTGCGTAAAAACCGTACAGAGGCATATCTGGAAGGATTACGAAGATCTGGCAGATGACGCACGCTATACACCGAAGTACCAGAATCTTTACAAGCAACGGAAAGAGACCATTGAACGTGTCTTTGCGGATGCCAAAGAAAAGCACGCTATGCGTTATACACAGTACAGAGGCTTGGCCCAGGTAACGAACTGGGTGAAGCTTAAGTTTGCTGCCATGAATCTGAAAAAGCTGGCCACCTGGAAGTGGAAGGAGTGTTTTATCTATCCGCTTTTCCGAGTCATTTTCCTCTTTCTTGAACGAAATCCGGCTGTAGCTTGATGAATGGGATTGGTTTTTCGACAAACTGAGGCGGGAACATCATTGAAAATGTTCCCGCCTTGTGCGTCTATTGTAAGTGCTCAATAAGGGCACGGGTGGAATATAGGAGAAGGACGTGAAAAAAATATCCCATGCGTCGAAAAACTCCTGGTAAGTTTTTTGAGAGAATGGGGAGAAATGACAGATGACAAAAATCATGCAGGTGCGGAAAGCGTACCGAGCGTAGCAATGGCTGCTGCTTATCGAGCGACACAGGGAGAGGACAATCGAGTGAGCTGAGGATGGAATATTGCGGAGCTGGCATGGCACTCCCGGGCGGATGGACATGGATGCAGTTGCCGCGCCTGCATTTGCTGCAGAAAGCATGGTAGATCTGAGCTGGGTAACATCCTCAGAAACGATTGCATTCTCGTATAATATTAGATATACTTAAAAAGAATATATGGGATATTTGGGGAAAGGTTAGGATATGTGTAAAAAGAGAGAAAATGTAAGCATCAATAACTCGCTGGTGTTCATGAACACACCGATTACGTCAAAGAGCGAAGACGTGATTGGTTTCTCTACTTATGTTGAGAAACTGGATGCTGCTATTTCAAATGGCGGTCAGATGGTTGCGATAACCTCTCCTTTTGGTGCAGGAAAAACAAGCGTTGTTGAGCTTCTGCAGGAAAGATACCTTAATGACCCACAAAAGCGCGTCATTAAGGTATCTATGTGGTCGAATCTTTTCCCTGCTGGAATCAGCAAGGGTGAGCCGCAAATTAAAAATGGTCAAAGAATATCCTATTATAGTGGCGAAACAATTGAACTGCACAAGGAACTTGTTTATCAACTTATTAGTCAGATAAACTGGAGACGTGGCAAATACATAAGCCGTCGCCTAAGCCAAAACTATGGACTGCTGAAAGTTCAAACCGATAAACCGTACTACTGGATAAGCATCTTGCTGGCAATAGTGTTATTTTCATTAGGTTATGTTTTTCCCCAGAAGCTTGGTATATCCATTCCGCTTTTGGGGAAAGCAACATCTGCCATTGAATGGTGTATGCTGCTCTTTGCAGTGATAATTATTTCACTTGTAATAGTGCGAGCAGAAATCGTTTTTTCCTCTAATAAGTCGGAGGGAGATCGTGAAATTGACGCAAATGAGATTATGCAATTCTACAGGTCAGATGTTCTGCAGTATAGAAGAGAAAATGTTTTTTTTAAAAAGATCCCGGTGTTAAAGGGAAAAAGTCAGCACTATATTGTGGTGATTGAGGATTTGGATAGAACGGATGATAATGATGCTGTTGTTAATTTTTTAAAGGAACTACGAAAGTACTATGTTCCTGACAGCATGAGTGGACAGCAATGCAGATACCGAAACAAAGTTACATTTCTAATCAATGTAAAACCGGAAACACTGCTTTGTTCAAAAGGAAATACGGGAGAAGAATATGGACATCTCTATGAAAAACTATTCGACTATGTGATGAACCTGCAGACCATAAATATAGATGACTATATGACGGTTCTGAATGGCCTTCTCGCACAAAAGGAAACATATATTAAAGAACTTGGAGTCAAATGGGAAGGAGAAATCTCGAATATTCCTGGTATTCAGTGGATTATCCGAGGAACACGACTTGGGATTCGCGAGATAAAAGACAGACTCAATATTGCATTTTCACTTTTTGAATCCCTGCGTGAGAGGTTTAATAAAGTTTCTGGCGGAGATATAGAGTTTGAAAAGTGCGCGATAGTTGCATATATAACCACGGAATTTGAAGAAGATTTTTATGCAACAGACGGGAAGGCTTTTCAAAAGCTTGTAAACCTATACCTAAAAAATGGATTTCAAGAGGAAGAAATAGTCAGAATTCTGCCAAATATTAGCGATGGATATAGAAGCGAAATACAGCAATTGGTAAAATCCGGAAAGATTGACAACAATTATCGAATGTATTTCTACAACTATCCAAGAAAAAGCAAGGTACTCAATGTGGATGAGCGCATGGTTCAACGAGCAATACTATATGGGGAAGCAGCGGAAGGTTTAGAGCAATCAATCAATAATGTTATGGAGAGTAATTCTGATGTTATCGCTACGACTTTCGAGGAACGCAAGCGGTTGGAGTTATCTCTTCCAAATGTTGTTTTTTCGTTTGAACAACTCTATATAGAAGCGTTAAAAAATACTTTTCTGGAAGTTGTCAGATGGATGAAAGGCCTTGATTATTCATCCGATGCGGTCGACAAAACGATTGAACAATTCAGAAAGTTGCTTCATTTTGATGCTGATCGGACGGCCTATTCAGAGTATTACGCGTCGGCTTTTGTAGAGGTATGGGAAGAAAAGTTTTCAGAAACCGCGCTGCTTCAACTAAGAAGAGTATTGTGCAGAGAATTTTCCTCCGAGATACGGTGGTATTATCCCTTATTTTTCGGTGTCCATAAAATGGCTTCAAAGGATGAACTGGATAATATATCCGTAGCTGATGTGCTAAAGATAATCAATGTTGATAGTAAGGATTTTAATATTGATTCGGTCAACTATATAACGACACGTTTTGGAGCTGAGCCGAATACCGGCACGATACAGGAGGATATGCAAGAATTCTTGGTATCAGCACATAATGCGTTGAGTGCAACTTCAATCTTGACAAATATGCTAGACTATCAAGAAAAAATAATACGGGTTGTCCCTGATTTTGAAAAGCTTGTGTTTGATGCAATAAGCACTGACAAAACTGATAACAGAGATATTCTTTTTGGGAAATATCAGCATCTGGTCAATCTTGTCGCAGAAAACGGATTGTCTACGCAAACAACAGGGTACATTTCCGCACTCGACAGATATGAGGGATATGAGCCTGCAGTCACAAAGGAAATGGAAGCTCATGGGTACTTGATGGATGTTGTTTTGCAAATGCTGGCTCGTAAAGAACCTATTCCGTTTGGCCGAGATGACGTGGTAGATACTTTGCAAGAAAGATTAGCATGGCTGAGGGGCAGATGTGACATCTTTATGGCCATACGCGGACTTATTTTGAGAGAAAAGCCAGAAGTCTGGAGACGGTATAGGTTTCTATTTGGCGAAGAATGCCCCGTTATGGCAGGAACTGAACTGCAGCGGCTATTCTATGTGCCTGTTGAAGATATACTCGGTCTAATTCAACCGTCCTTGGTTACAGATAACGAGGTTGAAATGTTATTAAAATACTTTAACAGGACAAAACAGGGGACCACAGAATCGTACAAAATATTGCTGTTTATTGCAAAACTTGCTCCTGAGGTGGCAGACAAGCTTTTCTATTCGTTGAATTTTGACATGGTGCGTTACCGATATATGTCGGCGCAGAGAAAGAGAGATGTTAAAAATGCGTTTACAGAGATACTAAATCTTAATGAAGCAACCGAAAAAACCCGCTTTATGAATGCAACCCGGTTTATGGACTCTGAATGGGAAATGCAGATGCTTAAGAGTGGTGAATTGGGCGAGAACGAAAATTTGCAGGAGTCGTATGTTGCTGCTGTTAGTAACAGCGATCCACACAAGGAGATAACGAAATCCACCGTACAGCTGCTGTGCTCTTTTGAAACCATTTTTATCGTACCAGAATTTGTTTATAAGAAATATTTTACTTTCAAGTATTATGAACAGTATATATCTTGCAAAACTCGATCGCTTAAAAAGTTTGAGATAGAAGAAGGAGAGCACGGTGAAATTCTATGGCCGGTCTATTTGAGAATGTTCCAGCAACCCGGCTATAAGAGTACATCGGAATATATGGCAGAAAATACGGCCTTTATCGAACGATTGATGTCAGAAAAGATGTATGAAGAAACTTGCCAAGAGAAACTTATCTTTTTTGCCAGGGTGCTGCAGAGCGAAGCCTGCATAGAGTTTATATTAAGACTCGACGCGGAAATTGCGTTAGCATATCTGATGACAATTAAAGGGTTTAAAGACAAGGCGGCTGCAACTGCATTTGTGACTGGCATCGAAGGAAATGTCGATTTGCTACGTTCTGACGAACTCTATATTCACACCCATGAAAAGCTGTTAGACGGGTATCTAAAAGCAAAGTACACAAGGGCAAGAACTAAAAATGGATTTGAAAAGGTAGGTTAAGTATGGCCGCTGTGATATTGAAGTTACATTGGTTCAGAATTCGCTAAAAAGTGGACCTGTGTGTGGAGCGAATGTAAACGGGTACTGTTTACATTCGCTCCGCTACTATCATATTGGGGGTGTCGAGACGAAAGGTAAGTGCTCAATAAGAGCACGGGGGGTATATTCGAAATTCTGATAAGGTAAGATAACGGACCTGTTGACAAAAGCAAAAATTCTGCTGAAACCCACAGTGGTTCCAGCAGAATAATAAATTGGGAGATAGCGAAAGA
>ERZ773143.1477-NODE-1477-length-20697-cov-6.020541_pt1 | contig 20697 bp, 18 predicted proteins | sample MGYA00580852_ERZ773143 | MGnify/ENA primary metagenome ERZ773143 (study PRJEB29015, sample SAMEA2737853) | human gut metagenome | biome: human gut; feature: human-associated habitat; material: faeces | place: China | collected 2012 ... | reverse complement strand
ACGGAATAGTGGGGCTGGCTGTCGGAAACGGAGGATTTTATGTTAAGACAGACCACCCAGAAAATCACTGCCCTTTATCCAAGACTATCCCATGAGGACGAGCTGCAAGGCGAAAGTAATTCCATTTCCAACCAGAAGCGTATCCTTGAAACCTACGCAAAGCAGAACGGCTTTTCCAATCTGCGCTGGTACACGGACGATGGCTATTCTGGTGCGAACTTCCAAAGACCGGGCTTTCAATCCATGCTTGCGGACATTGAAGCCGGGAAAGTGGCTACCGTTATCGTAAAGGATATGTCACGGTTAGGGCGAAACTACCTGCAGGTGGGAATGTATACCGAGATGATTTTCCCACAAAAAGGCGTCCGCTTTATCGCCATCAACGATGGAGTAGACAGCGCACAGGGCGACAATGATTTTGCCCCTCTGCGGAACATTTTCAACGAATGGCTGGTGAGAGATACGAGTAAGAAAATCAAAGCTGTAAAACGGTCAAAAGGCATGAGCGGCAAGCCTGTTACGAGCAAACCCGTGTACGGCTACCTCATGGACGAGGACGAAAACTTCATCATTGACGAGGAAGCCGCACCCGTGGTCAAGCAGATATACCGTCTGTGCCTTGCCGGGAACGGTCCGACCAAGATAGCCCGTATGCTGACCGAGCAGGAAATCCCAACGCCGGGAACGCTGGAATACCGCAGGACGGGCAGCACACGCCGCTATCACCCCGGCTATGAGTGCAAATGGGCGACAAATACCGTGGTGCATATCCTTGAAAACCGGGAGTACATGGGCTGTTTGGTGAACTTCAAGACGGAGAAACCGTCCTACAAGACCAAGCACAGCATAGAAAATCCCATTGAGAAACAGGCAATTTTCGAGAACCACCATGAGCCTATCATCGACACCCAGACATGGGAGCGTGTGCAGGAATTACGCAAACAGCGCAAGCGTCCGAACCGCTATGATGAAGTGGGCTTGTTCTCTGGTATGCTCTTTTGCGCGGACTGCGGCAGCGTCATGTATCAGCAGCGTTACCAGACCGATAAGCGGAAACAGGACTGCTATATCTGCGGGAACTACAAGAAGCGCACCCATGACTGCACCGCACATTTTATCCGCACCGACCTTTTGACTGCGGGCGTTCTCTCCAATCTACGGAAAGTGACGAGCTATGCGGCAAAGCATGAAGCCCGGTTTATGAAGCTGCTGATCGAGCAGAACGAGGACGGCGGCAAACGCCGGAACGCCGCCAAGAAAAAGGAACTGGAAGCTGCCGAAAAGCGTATCGGTGAACTTTCCGCTATTTTCAAGCGGCTGTATGAGGACAGCGTAAGCGGTCGCATTTCTGACGAGCGTTTCACGGAGCTTTCGGCAGACTATGAAGCCGAACAGCAGGAATTGAAAGAGCGTGTTGCCAGAATACAGGCGGAGCTTTCCAAAGCACAGGAAGCTACCGTAAACGCAGAAAAGTTTATGAACATTGTCCGCAAGCACATGAACTTTGAAGAACTGACCCACACCCTCTTGCGTGAGTTTGTAGAGAAAATCGTTGTGCATGAGTGCAGCTACGATGAAAACGGCACACGCAGACAGGATATTGAGATTTACTATTCTTTCGTCGGCAAAGTGGACTTGCCCGAATGACCGCCCGCCCTATCCGATATCAAAGGCAAGTATCGGATAGGAAAGGCAAAATTTTTTACACTTCTATTACTTCTTTATCACACATAAGCAAAGTCTCAGGGCATCAAGCAGCTCATGGCTGGCGGCGGTGTGGTGCTGATCGGCACGACCCTCATCCCCCTGCTCTCCGGTTTGTTCGGCTAATCCACGGCAAGCCCAGCTTAACCGAAGGGTGGTGAAATATTGGGCAGCATTTTAGAAAAGATCGAACAAGCTCTCAAGGATATGCTGATCGGATGGATCGAGAGCAACCTGACCAATATGTTCACCGATGTCAACGAGAAGGTAGGAACGATTGCCGCCGAAGTTGGGCAAACACCGTCCGGCTGGAACGGCGGCGTGTACCAGATGATCCGGGGACTATCTGAAAACGTGATAGTCCCCATCGCTGGTATCATCATCACCTTCGTTTTGTGCTACGAGCTGATTTCCATGATCACCGAGAAAAACAACCTTCACGACATGGACACTTGGATGTTCTTCAAGTGGTTTTTCAAGGCGGCTGTGGCGATCTATCTCGTAACGCACACGTTTGACATCGTGATGGCAGTATTCGACATCGGGCAGAACGTGGTTTCCGGTGCAGCCGGAGTCATCCACGGCAACACCAGCATTGACATTGACGCGACGATTGCGCAGATGCGTACCGGCATGGAGAACATGGGCGTCGGAGAACTGCTCGGACTGTCGATAGAAACGCTCCTGATCAGCCTGTGCCTTAAAATCATGGCGATCCTCATTACGGTCATCCTCTACGGGCGCATGATTGAGATTTACTGCACCGTGAGCATTGCGCCTATTCCCATCGCAACCATGAGCAACCGCGAATGGGGCAGCATCGGCACGAACTATCTGAAAGGCTTGTTCGCTCTGGCATTTCAGGGCTTTCTCATCATGGTCTGCGTCGGCATCTATGCAGTGCTGATCAACGGCATGATCATCGCAGACAACATTCATTCGGCTCTGTTCTCTGTGGCAGCGTATACGGTCATTCTATGCTTCTCGCTGTTCAAGACCGGAAGCCTCGCAAAATCCATTTTCCATGCGCACTAAGGAGGTCGGCAGCATGAAGAAGTACAGCATCATCTACGCCGATCCCCCTTGGGCGTATCGGACTTACTCCAAGAAGGGACAGGGGCGGTCGGCAGAAAGCCACTACCCGACAATGTGCATTGAGGACATCAAGGCACTTCCGGTCGGTGAGCTTGCCGCCAAGGACTGCGCTCTGTTCCTCTGGATCACGTTCCCGTGCCTCTGTGAAGCACTCGAAGTGCTGACGGCATGGGGCTTTTCTTATAAGACCGTGGCTTTTGTATGGGTGAAGCAAAACCGCAAGAACGATGACCTCTTCACCGGCATGGGGTATTGGACAAGGGCAAACGCGGAAATCTGCATCCTTGCCACGAAGGGACACCCGAAGCGAGTTGACGCCGGTGTGCGTCAGGTCATCCTCAGCCACATCGAAGAGCATTCCAAAAAGCCGGATGAAGCGCGGGAGCGCATTGTTCGGCTCATGGGAGACCTTCCCCGCGTGGAGCTTTTTGCCCGTCAGTCCCCCGAAGGCTGGGACGTTTGGGGCAATGAGGTCGAATGCACAGCTCATCTTCCTATGGAGGAAACACCATGCTGCGGCTAAGACCCATCTCTCTTCGAGACGCCAACGAGTATGTCCGGCAGCATCACCGGCATCACAAGCCGGTTGCCGGTCACAAGTTTTCCATCGGCTGTGAAGCAGACGGTGAGCTGGTCGGCGTGATCATCGCCGGGCGTCCCGTCAGCCGGTATCTGGATGACGGCTTCACATTGGAGGTTACAAGGCTATGCACCAACGGAGAGAAGAACGCTTGCAGCTTTCTCTACGGCGCGGCGGCAAGAGCTGCTGCGGCTATGGGCTATAAGCGCATCATCACCTACACGCTGGAAAGTGAAAACGGTGCAAGCCTTCGGGCTTCCGGCTGGATCTGTCAAGGCAAAGCGGGTGGGCTTCGCTGGACGGGCAAGCGTCAACCGAAGGAGGATCAATATCCCGCACAAATGAAGCTGCGCTATGAAAAGCAGCTTAGAAAGGAGGAAACAGTCAATGGCATTTGTTCCGGTCCCGAAGGATCTTAACCGCGTCAAAACGAAGGTCATGTTCAACCTGACCAAGCGGCAGCTCATTTGTTTTTCCATCGCTGCGGCAGTCGGCGTCCCGATCTTCTTTCTGGCAAAGGCGCATCTCGACTTGTCTACGGCGGCAATGCTGATGGTGGTGATCATGCTCCCGTTCATCTTCTTCGCGCTTTACGAGAAGGACGGTCAGCCCGCCGAAAAGTATCTGTACCACATCGTACAGTCCATGTTCATCCGGGACAAGGTGCGTCCCTATCGCACGAACAATCTCTACGCTGAGATTCAGCAGAAAATCAAAGAACAGGAGGAATTGCAGCTTGAACAACAGCACAGCAAAGGCAAAGCCTAAGATGACCGTCAAAAACGGCGTCGTTTACGGCGATGCCCTTTCCGCTCAGGAAAAGAAGCGGATCGTCATGCAGAAGAAAAAGGACAGGAAGGCAAAGAAAGTCCGCAAGTCCGCCCAGCAGACCATTCCCTATGTGGAGATGTGCCGCGACGGTATCTGCAAGGTGAACAGCCGCCTCTACACGAAGTCCATCGCCTTTGAGGACATCAACTACCAGCTTGCGCAGAACGAGGACAAAACTGCCATCTTTGAGAACTGGTGCGACTTTCTGAACTACTTCGACAGCTCGATCTTCGTCCAGCTCTCCTTTATCAATCAGAAGGCAAGCCTCAATGAGTTCCGCAAGCGCATCAACATTCCGGCACAGGAGGACGCCTTCAACGACATCCGCTCCGAGTATTCCGGTATGCTGCAAAGCCAGCTCACCAAGGGCAACAACGGGCTGATCAAGAAGAAGTACATCACCTTCGGCATTGAGGCAGACTCCCTCCGCACGGCAAAGCCGAAGCTCGAACGCATTGAAACCGACATTCTCAACAACTTCAAAACCCTCGGTGTGAGAACCGAGCCGCTGTCCGGCTACGAACGGCTGAAAGTGCTTCATGATGTGTTCAACATGGACACCAATGAGCCGTTCCGCTTTTCCTTTGACATGGTTGCTCGGACAGGACTCAGTACGAAGGACTTCATCGCGCCCACTTCCTTTGACTTCCGTGAAGGCAAGTGCTTCAAGATGGGCAGAACCATCGGCGCGGTGAGCTTCCTGCAAATCCTCGCGCCGGAACTCAATGACCGTATGCTTGCCGACTTCCTTGAGATGGACAGCAACATCACGGTCAATTTTCATATCCGGACGATTGACCAGGCGAAGGCAATCAAGAGCATCAAGTCGAAGATCACCGACCTCGACAAGATGAAGATCGAAGAGCAGAAAAAGGCAGTCCGCTCCGGCTACGATATGGACATCATCCCGTCCGATCTCGCCACCTTCGGCGGTGAGGCAAAGCGTCTGTTGCAGGATCTCCAGACCCGCAATGAGAGACTGTTCCTTGTGACTATCCTCATCATGAACACAGCAACCAACCGCCAGAAGCTCGAAAATGCGGTGTTCCAGACCGCCGCCATTGCCCAAAAGTATAACTGTGCGCTCAAGCGTCTTGACTTTCAGCAGGAGGAAGGGCTGATGTCCTCTCTGCCTATCGGCGTCAATCAGGTGGAGATTGAGCGCGGACTGACCACTTCCAGCACAGCGGTTTTCGTGCCGTTCACCACGCAGGAGCTTTTTCAGGGCGGCGAAGCTCTCTACTATGGGCTGAATGCGCTGTCCAACAACATGATCATGGTTGACCGCAAGCGGCTCAAGAACCCCAACGGGCTGATCTTGGGTACGCCCGGTTCCGGTAAGTCCTTCTCCGCCAAGCGCGAAATGACGAACGCCTTCCTCATCACGGAGGATGACATCATCGTCTGCGACCCCGAAGCCGAGTATTTCCCCCTCGTGCAGAAGCTCGGCGGTCAGGTCATCCGCATCTCGCCGGTCAGCACGGATTACATCAATCCGCTGGACATCAACACGAACTACTCCGAAGAGGAAAACCCGCTGACGCTGAAATCCGACTTCATCCTCTCCATGTGTGAACTGATTGTCGGCGGCAAGGACGGCTTGCAGCCGGTTGAGAAGACCATCATTGACCGCAGCGTCCGCATGGTCTATCAGGAGTTTCTTGCAGACCCCAAGCCGGAGAAAATGCCGATCCTCGAAGACCTCTACAACATTCTGAGAAATCAGAAGGAGCCGGAGGCACAGCGCATCGCAACTGCCCTTGAAATCTATGTTCACGGCTCTCTGAACGTCTTCAATCACAGAACGAATGTGGATGTCAACAACCGCTTTGTCTGCTATGACATCCGCGAACTCGGCAAGCAGCTCAAAAAGCTCGGTATGCTGATTGTGCAGGATCAGGTGTGGAACAGAGTTACCATCAACCGCGCCCAGCACAAGGCAACGCGCTACTACATGGACGAATTCCATCTGCTCTTGAAAGAGGAACAGACCGCCGCGTACAGCGTGGAAATCTGGAAGCGTTTCAGAAAATGGGGCGGCATTCCGACCGGAATCACGCAGAACGTCAAGGATCTGCTTGCATCCCGTGAGGTGGAGAACATCTTTGAAAACTCGGATTTTGTCTACCTTCTGAATCAGGCATCCGGCGACCGGCAGATTCTCTCGAAGGCGCTGAACATCTCGCCCAGCCAGCAGAACTACATCACCAATTCCAATGCCGGTGAGGGGCTGATCTTCTACGGCTCGACCATCGTTCCCTTCAAGGACGATTTCCCGAAGGACACCCAGCTTTACCGCATCATGACCACCCGCTTAGAAGAAACCGTACAGAACTAAGGAGGATTTTGAATATGAACAACAAGATGATTACCATTCCCTATGCGGACGCTATCGAATACGGAGAGAACACCTCCGCGCTGTTTAAGGCTCTGTGGGAGCTGACCGATCTGATCCGACTGGAAAGCGACCTCAAGAAGCATCACCGCGCCTACCTCCATGTGAGGGAGGACATCGACGAAAAGGTCAAGGAGGCGCGTCAGATTATGACCAAGGTATCTGTGGATATGATCGGTTTCTACTTCAAGGTTGATGTTCCCGAAAGCAGCAACAGCGACGAGAATACCCCTTTCGCTGACGCGGCGGATGTTGAAGCCGTATCTATCCCCAAGGACGAGTATGAGCTGATGATCGACGATCTGCTCACGATGTCCGAAATCATCCAGTGCGTCGCAGATATGCGCACGCAGGATGTGAAGGCAATCCGTGAGTTCGGCAAGTTCGTCCCCGCCTTTGCCGCCTTTGAGAAGAACCGCCTGAGCCTCTATCGTGAGGCGGCGAAGGAAGCCGAGGAAATCTTCGACCGTTGGGCGGACGAGATTGACGATCTCGACGAGGACTTCATGGAAGATGAGGACTACGAGCCGGACGAGTATTACTCCGACTGATATGCGCTCAAATCCGAAGAAAGGAGCTGGTTTTTATAGAGCTTGACATCATTCATACCGGCGATTGCCTTAAAATCCTGAAAACTCTGCCCGATGACAGCGTTCATTGCTGTGTGACGTCCCCTCCGTATTACGCGCTCCGTGATTACGGCATGGAGGCTCAGATCGGCAGAGAGACAACGCCGAAGGAATATATCTCGCGCCTGACGGAAGTGTTTACCGAAGTCAGGCGCGTTTTGCGTCCGGATGGAACGCTCTGGCTGAACATCTCGGACACCTACGCCGGAAAAGGCAATCAGGGCGATTTCATTGACCCGAAGAACCCCAACGGCAGAAACGGTCAGGCTGTGGCCCTCAACAACAAGGTTGAGGGCTGCAAGCCGAAGGACATGATCGGCATTCCGTGGATGCTGGCATTTGCCCTCCGCGATACCGGCTGGTATCTGCGCAACGACATCATCTGGATGAAGGATAACCCCATGCCGGAGAGCGTGAAAGACCGCCTATCCCGCTGCTATGAGCATATTTTCCTGTTCTCCAAGTCCAAGAAGTATTTCTTTGACTACAAGGCGATCTCCGAACCGATTGCCCCCGCAACGGCAGAACGCCTCAAGCGCGGCATGAAGGGCGGCAACAAATACGGCAAGCCCGTTCCCGGTCAGCCTCAGCCGCAGTCCATCAACCGCCCCCGTGAGCATGGCGAGATCAAGGACGCAGACATCAATCCGCTCCGCAACAAACGCGATGTCTGGAAGATCAACACCGTTCCCTTCAAGGGCGGTCACTATGCCGCCTACCCTCCGAAGCTGGTTGAGACCTGTCTTCTCGCCGGTTGTCCCGAAGGCGGCATTGTGCTTGACCCATTCATGGGAAGCGGAACAACCGGCATGGTTGCCTCGCAGATGGGGCGTCATTTCGTGGGTGTAGAGCTGAACCCTGAATACACCGAGCTTGCCTACAAGCGGATTGGAGGTGAAATCTGATGTCCAAGGAACCGGAACTCAAAGCCCGCGACAAAGTAGTCGTGCGGATGACGCGGGAGGGCGCAGTTGAAGAAAACCTGACGGCTGGCACCGAACAGCGTGTGTCAAAGCGGCTGGAAGATGCAGAGCTGGTGAAGCCCGCTGAGACAGCCGAGTCTTCCGAAGCCCTTTCACCAGAGGAACAGAAAAAGGTGCAGATGCGCCGTCAGCAGCGTCAGTTTCAGGCGGAACACGCCGAGAATAACGACACGCAGCCGCCCTCGGAAACGTCCGTCACAGAAGAGAAAAGGGCAGAAAATCCACCCCAGAATGTACCCGAACCGCTGCCCTCATCGGAAACGCCGTTCAAGCCTCCTGTTTTGGAGCAGCACGGCGTTTCTTCGCATACCGGCACAGTGATTGCCGAAACGGTTGTCACGCACAAGCTGCGCAAGACCTCTGCGGTTGAAGCAGTGGATGCAGATGCCATTCTCACTCAAGCGGCAGAGACCTCCTCCGCAAAGCCGGTCTCGGACGATGCCGTCCCGCCCACGAAGCGGATGCAGAAGCTCGAAAGGAAGTCCGAGAAGGCACATGAGCGTCTGGATGCTGCCCGTGAGAAGCTGCCCACGCACAAGGTTCTCAAGAAAGAGCGTGTCTTCGATGAGGAAACCGGCAAGGGCAAAACACGCCTTCACTTTGAAGACGAGCTGAAAAAGCCCAAGGGCAAAGGTAAGCTGCAATTTGAGGCGGATAAAACCGTCCGCAAGGTCGGTGACACCCTCGCTTCCGGCATTCACGGCAAAATCCATGAGGTCGAACAGGAAAACACGGCGGTTGAGGCGGCGCATAAAACGGAGATCGCCGCTGAGACTGCCGCTCGGCATTTCCGTCATCATCGGGAAAGCAGCGTCAACAAGCCTTATGAGAAGGTCTCCAAGCTGGAACACAAGGCGGATGCTGCTGATGCGAAGCTCCAATATGAGAGAAATCAGCAGGAGCATCCTGAGATGAAGAAGCAGAACTTGAACAAGCACTACCAGAAGCAGAACATCAAGAAGGAATATGCCGCCGCTCGAAATGCCGGTTCTCAGACTGCCGGGACTGCCACAAAGAATACCGGCAAGAAGCTCGGTGAAAAGGTGTCCGACAAGATCAAGGAGTTCTTTGAGAAGAACAAGAAGGTCTTCATCTGGATCGGCGTCGGAATTGCCCTTCTCGTTTTGCTCGGTGCCGGAATCAGCTCGTGTTCGATGCTTACTTCTACCGGCTCGTCGGTTATCGCTTCCTCTTATCTCAGCGAGGATGACGCGATGCTGGGCGCGGAGGCGCAGTATTGCCGGATGGAGCAAGAGCTGCAAAGCTATCTGGATAACTATGAAAGTAACCATGACTATGACGAGTATCACTTTGATCTGGATGATATTGAGCATGACCCCTATGTGCTGATCTCCATTCTCTCAGCTCTCCACGAGGGCGAGTTCACGCTGGATGAGGTGCAGGGTACGCTCCAAATGCTGTTTGAAAAGCAGTACATTCTCACCGAAGAGGTTATCGTCGAAACCAGATACCGCACGGAGACCGACACATGGACGGATGCAGACGGCAACACGCACACGGAAACCTATCGCGTCCCGTATGACTACTACATCTGCAACGTGAAGCTCGAAAACTTCAATCTCTCCCATGTCCCGGTCTACATCATGTCTCAGGAACAGCTTTCCATGTACGCAACGTATATGTCGGTGCTTGGCAACCGCGAGGATCTGTTCGGTGACTCTCCCTATGTGGACAAGTACATCACCAATCCTCCCGCCGACTACGATGTCAACCCGGAATACCTGAACGATGAGAAGTTTGCAGCGCTGATTACCGAGGCGGAAAAGTATCTCGGCTATCCGTATGTGTGGGGCGGCTCCAATCCCGACACATCCTTTGACTGCTCCGGCTTTGTCAGCTATGTTCTCACGAACAGCGGTCTTGTGAACACCGGGCGGCTTGGCGCACAAGGGCTTTACAACGTCTGTACGCCGGTTTCAAAGGCGAATGCACAGCCCGGTGATCTCATCTTTTTCGTCGGGACGTATGACACCCCCGGCGTGTCTCACGTCGGCATCTACGTTGGTGATGGGGTCATGATCCACTGCGGCGACCCCATTCAGTACACATCCATCAATTCTTCCTACTGGCAGCAGCATTTCTACGCCTTCGGAAGACCCGCCTATTAAAAGAAAGGAGTTTTGCATGAATCCCAAGTATCAGAAAGTCCTCTCCGACATCGAGAAGGCTGAAAAGAAGAAGTCCGAAATCGAAGGGCAGCTCAAGGAGCTGTACGACAAGAAGACAGAGCTGGAAAACCTTGAAATCATCAATACCGTGCGCTCTATGGTGATGGACAAGGATCAGATCATGGCGTTCCTGTCTTCCATGAAGGGCGGCACCAAGCCCGCTGAAAATACGGAGGTAATCGACAATGCGTAAGAAGTTTCGTTTTCTGACCGTCCTTGCGGTCTGCGTCATGGTTCTGTCCTGCTTCTCGGTGACGGCGTTTGCCTACGCCGATGATACCGAGCAGAACCTTCCCGTTACGGAGGCAACTCAGCCCGAACAGCAGCCCGCAGTCACTCCCACGCCGGAAAAGCCGAAGGGTGAGCCGATTGACGATGAGGGCAACGCCTACACCCGCGACTTGCTCTATGACAAGGCAACCAACAAGCAGTTCATCACTGTCCAGACGAAGAACGGCAACACCTTCTTCATTGTCATCGACTACGATGCGCCCATCAACGAGGATGAGGAACAGTATCAGACGTACTTCCTGAACATGGTCGATGAGAGCGACCTGCTTGCGCTGCTGGATGAAGACACTGCGGCTGCTCTGACCACCTGTAACTGCAAGGAAAAGTGCGCTGCCGGTCAGGTCAACACCGACTGCCCGGTCTGCAAGACCAACATGAGCGAATGCACCGGCACAGCCCCCGTTACACCTGAGCCGGATAAGGATGCAGAAACCGATGTCCCCGCGCCCAAGCCCGAGAAGAAGTCCAACATCGGCATGATCCTCGTCATCTTTGCCCTTGCCGGTGCTGCGGGTGCAGCTTATTACTACATCAAGTTCGTCAAGGGCAGAAAGCCCAAGGATGAGGATATGGACTTCTTTGATGATGAAGGCTACGAGGAAGAGCCGTACATCAACGAGGATGAAGAGCCGCAGATTGCGGAGGATGCCGAAACGGAAGGTGATGAAGATTGATCTTAGTCATTGCTGAAAAACCCAGCGTCGCCCAGTCCATCGCAAAGGTGTTGGGCGCGACGTCCCGCAAGGACGGCTACATGGAGGGCGGCAATTACATCGTTTCGTGGTGCTTCGGTCATCTGGTGGAGCTGGCAGACGCCAGCTCCTACGATGAGCGGTATGCCAAGTGGCGGTATGACGATCTGCCCATTGTTCCGGAAAACTGGATGTTCGAGGTCACAAAGGACAAAGCCCAGCAGTTCAAGGTGCTGTCCGCTCTTATGAAGGACAAGCGCGTCACCGAGCTGGTCTGCGCAACCGATGCAGGACGCGAGGGTGAGCTGATCTTCCGGCTGGTCTACAACAAAGCCGGATGCACCAAGCCCTTCAAGCGTCTGTGGATCAGCTCGTTGGAGGACTCCGCCATCCGCGAAGGCTTCAACCATCTCCGGGACGGCAAGGAATATGACCGTCTCTATGAAGCGGCACTCAGCCGCTCGAAGGCAGACTGGATTGTCGGCATCAACGGCACCCGCCTTTTCACCACGCTCTATCACAAGAAGCTGGTGGTCGGGCGCGTCCAGACGCCGACCCTTGCAATGCTGGTGGAGCGTGACGGGAAAATCTCCACGTTCCATAAGGAGAAGTATTTCAACGTCCACGTCGGCAAGGGCGATCTGACCGCCGATCTGGAAAAGGTCAAAACCGAAGAGGAAGCAAAAAGAATTGCGGCGGCTTGCGAGAAAAAGCAAGCCGTCGTTTCTTCTCTCAAGCGGGAGACGAAAACCGTCAATCCTCCGAAGCTCTATGATCTGACCACCTTGCAGCGCGAGGCAAACCGATACTACGGCTTCACCGCCCAGCAGACGCTCGATCTCGTACAAACACTCTACGAAAAGAAGCTCCTGACCTATCCGCGCACGGACAGTCAGTTCATCACGGACGATATGGAGGACACTGCCCGTCAGGTCATTTCTATCGTCTGCCGCCAGCTTCCGCTTTTCACCGACGTTTCGATCACTCCGGACATTGCCCGCGTAACCGACAACAGCAAGGTCACAGATCACCATGCCATTCTCCCGACCGTCCAGCTTGAAAAGCAGGATGTTTCGGCTCTCCCTCAGTCGGAGCAGAAAATCCTCAATCTTGTCGGGATGCGCCTTCTGTGTGCGACCGGCGAGAAGCACACCTACGCAGAAACGCAGATCTCGCTCTCCTGCGAGGGCTACGAGTTCAAAACCAAGGGCAAGACCGTCGTTCAAAACGGATGGAAAGCCATCGAAGAGCTGTTCAAGGCTTCCGTCAAGACGAAGGAAAAGGACGATCCCGTGAAGTCCCTGCCCGAAGTCCACGAGGGCGATGTTCTGGAAAGTGTGTCCGCCAGCGTCACCGAACACTTCACAACGCCTCCGAAGCAGTACACGGAAGACACGCTCCTGTCTGCAATGGAGACTGCCGGAAACGATCAGTTTGACGATGACACCGAGAAGAAAGGTCTCGGAACACCCGCGACCCGCGCCGGTATCATTGAAAAGCTGGTGAAATCCGGCTTTGCAGAGCGTAAAGGAAAGTCCCTCATTCCAACGAAGGACGGCTGCAACCTTGTCTGCGTCCTGCCGGAACAGATCACCTCTCCCGCAATGACGGCGGAATGGGAAAACACGCTTATGGAGATTGAGCGCGGCAATGCGGATGCAGACGCTTTCCTCAGCGGCATTGTCCGGATGACCGGTGATCTCGTGAAAGCCTATCCGTTTCTCTCCGATGCCGAAGCCCAGCGTTTCGGCACGGGCAAGGAGGAAATCGGCAAATGCCCCCGCTGCGGCTCTCCGGTCTACGTCGGCAAGGGCAACTTCTACTGCTCGAACAAGGCTTGCTCCTTCTGCCTGTGGGAAGACAACAAGTTCTTTTCCAGCAAGAAAAAGAAGCTGACCAAGAAGATTGCAAAGGAGATGCTGGACAAGGGCTGGTGCCGAGTGACCGGGCTTTACACGCCGAAGAAGCCTCAGCTCTATGATGCGGTGATCCGTCTGGATGACAGCGGCGGCAAATACGTCAGCTTCAAGATGGAGTTTGACCGATGATCCGCCCGAAGTATGTTGCCTCTTGCAGCGGAGGCAAAGACAGCGTAGCGACGCTCCTGCTGGCTGCACAGCACAATGAACCGCTGGATGAAGCCGTGTTCAGTGAGGTCATGTTCGACAAAGATACAAGCGGTGAAGTCCCGGAACACCGGGACTTCATCTATGACCGGCTCAAGCCCTTCTGTGAAAAGGAGCTGGGCATCAAGTTCACCATTCTCCATGCAGACAAGACCTACGATGACGTATTCCATCATGTCATCACCCGCGGACCGCATAAGGGCGAGGTTCGCGGCTTCGCATGGGCTGGTATGTGCGCAGTCAATCGGGACTGCAAAATCCCGCCCGTCCGCAAGTACAACGCCACGCTCTCGCCGGACACTGTGAGCTATGTCGGCATTGCGGAGGATGAGCCAAAACGCCTTGCTCGTCTGGATGGAATAACGAAGGTCAGTCTGCTTGCCAAATACGGTATGACCGAGGCGGACGCCTACAAGCTCTGTCAGGAACACGGGCTGCTTTCCCCAATCTACGCTCACTGCCGAAGAAACGGCTGCTGGTTCTGTCCCAACGCCAGTGACTCGGAGCTGTTGCACATGGTCACAAAGCACCCGGATATGTTTGACCGGCTGATTGAATGGGAGAACGAGGATAACATCTTCCATCGTCGGATGACGCGCAGAGAAACCCCGTCTGAGGTAAAGGCTCGTTTATTGAGCAAACCCCAGACGGGCTTTTCTTCTCCCCGAAGCAAATACGAAATGGAGGTTTGATATGGCTGAAAACAAAAATGCACAGCAAGTCCGCGAAATCACGGACAAGCTGGAACAGGGCATCAAGGAGCTGTTTGAATCCGAGCGGTTCAAGGAATATCTCCGCACGATGTCCAAGTTCTACAACTATTCCTTCAACAACACGCTGCTCATTGCGATGCAGAAGCCGGAGGCAACCTATGTTGCCGGTTATACCTCGTGGCAGCGCAACTTTGACCGTCAGGTCATGAAGGGCGAAAAGGGCATCAAGATTCTTGCACCCGCGCCGTACAAGGCGCAGGAAGAGCGTGAGAAGATTGACCCCGCGACGCAGAAGCCGGTGATCGGCGCAGATGGGAAGGCTGTCACAGAAACAGTTGAGGTTCTGCGTCCTGCCTTCAAGGTGGTGAGTGTCTTTGATGTTTCCCAGACGGACGGCAAGGAGCTTCCGGACATCATCGTCGATGAGCTGAAAGGCACCGTCGAAAACTACGAGGCGTTCTTCGATGCGCTCAAGCAGGAATCTCCCGTCCCTATTTCCTTTGAGGACATTCCGGGCGGTGCAAAGGGATTCTTCTCTCCGGTTGAAAGCCGCATTGCCATTCAGGAGGGCATGAGCGAAATCCAGACGGTCAAGACCGCCATTCACGAGATCGCCCACGCAAAGCTCCACGCCGTCAAGCCGGATGAGAAAGCCGCGCCAGAAGATAAGAAGGATCGGCACACCAAGGAGGTTGAAGCGGAAAGCGTTGCCTACACCGTCTGCCAACGGTACGGCATTGAAACCTCGGACTACTCCTTCGGTTACATCGCCGGTTGGTCATCCGGCAAGGAAACCAAGGAACTGAAAAGCTCTCTGGACACTATCCGCAAGACGGCGGCTGAGATGATCGAGGGCATTGACGCCAAGCTCAAGGTGCTGCTGGCAGAGAAAGCACAGTCCGCAGAGATGGAAGTCGAAGCTCCCGTAAAGGAAGCTGTTCCGGAGGAAAAGCCGGAAGTCCCCATTTACCGCGAGACGGCGAATTATGCCTATGAAACCGGTGAGCTGGAGTCATATCGTGCTTCTCTCGCTGCAAACGTGGAATGCCGCCGTGCGATTGAGGCGGCAATCAGTTCTAACTACGGAGACAACCGGCTGGATGCGGATGCTGCCGTGAAAAGCGTCCTTGAGCAGTTCTCTCCGGAGCGCGTCCGGTACGTCCTCGCAAACACGATTCAGCAGAAAGACTTTGACGGGCGCATTCCGCAGCCCCTCAAGGAATGGGCGAAGACCGTTGATGTCTGCCCGGAGAATGCCTCCCGCTTCCTTGTGGATAAACCCAATCCCGGACTGACGGCACTTTTCGTGGATGCGTTCCGTCAGCAGACAGAACCCCAGAAGGAAGTCATGCCTGAAAAAACAGAGGAAAGAGACCCGGAGGTTGTTGCATGGGAGAATGATGAGATTACCTCTATTGAGGTAAAAACCGTGGAGGTCAAGTCTCCCTTTGCCCCCTTACCGGAGGAAGCGGCAAAAGCACCGAAAGCGCACCGCCTGACTGCCGAAGAGAAGGAGATCAAAGCCGCCGTCATGGACACGCTCAAGGGGCAGATTGCCTATAACAACGACGGTATGCGGGCGTCCTATCGCGCCTCTAACCATTCCTTCAATCTGCTGGCACGGAACGGCGTCAGGATCGAGGGCAACACGGTTACGCAGAACGGTGAGCCGCTGTTCAAAATCCATCGCCGTCATGCGGCGCGGAAAACACAGGGCTGTTACCGTGAGCTGATGCCGACGCTGGAATACGTCAGGCAGGAGCAGAAGCAGGAAAAGCCCTCCATCCGCGATCAGCTCAGGACTGCCGCAAAACAGCAGCCGGAGAAGAAGTCTCCGGTCAAATCCAAAACGCACGACATGGAGTTGTGAGAAAGGAGACGCATGAAGAAATACACAGACGTTGACATCGTTGCGGAGCTGCAGAAGCTCGTGGACAGTCATGTAGACAGCTACAAGGAAGACTTCGACATCGACAAGCGCATCATCCGCCGCGCTGCCGAAAGTCAGAATCCCGAAGACAAGACGCTGATGTGGTTCTGCCGTCCGCATGGAACGCACTGCCTCAACGAAAATCAGGTCTTTATTCAGGGAACGCGAGATCACAATACCTTCCGTTTCTATGCGGAACAGACCTACGACGAGTGCATTGCCCGCGTCATCGTCCCAAAAGCCGTCAAGCGCGGCAAGGTGTTCGGGGATGTCTTTGAGATCAACTACCGGGAACAGGCGGCAAATGTGGCGCAGAACTCGGTTGCGCCGGATCATGACCGGCTGACCTTCGCAGACGGCTTTGTACTGGACGCACCCTGCCGCAGCAGCTTCGATGCAGCAATGGCTCTGGTCGGTGAGCATGGCGGCGTACAAACCCACCAGACGCTCCCGAAGGACGCGGATGCTCTGGCAGAAGTGCTGTCTCAGCAGAAAACCCGCCGTGACAGACTGCCGGAGGCAGATAGGACAGAGGTGCTTTCGCCGCTCCCCGTCGCAGAACTCCGCAAATATGAGGCAGTCAAAAAGGCTCATCCGGATGCGCTGGTTTGCTTTGCCCAGAACGGCTATTTTGAGCTGTACGGCAAGGACGCGGAAAAAGCCGCGCCCTTGCTCGGCACAAAGCTCCTTGAGAAGAAGGTGCGCGGCAAGCCCTCCATGCCGGTGACCGGCTTCCGTGAAAGCGCATGGGTAGCCGGTTCTCACAAGCTCTGGAAGTCCGGCGCAGATGTCTTTCTCAGCAAGGACGGCGAGACCTTCAAGGAACTCAAAGCCGCAGATTACATTCCTGTCGGCGCAACGCTGAATGTGGATGGGATCAAGTGCAGAATCGACGCGGTTGATTTTGCCGCTGATGAAGTCCGGCTGACCAACATCGAGGACAAGAACCGCCCCATCCGCTTTTCTGAAAGCATCCAGTATGTCCGCTCCTATGTGGAGGATGCCGGAACTGCCATCTACGACACCATCCCGAAGAAGCCCGCTGCCCGTGAATCCATCCGCGACAAGCTGAAATCCGCACAGAAAGCCCAGCCGCCCCACACACCGAAGCCGCAGAAATTGAAAGGAAAGGATATGGAACTCTGATATGAAAAACTTTACCGTAGAAGAAATCAACCTGATGTGCTGCTTCAACACATCCAGCCGGAAGCGGCTGATCGACGATATGAAGAGCGTCACCCTGAACGACATGGACGGTGAGATTGCGGAGCTGATGTATAAGACCGTCCGGAAGCTCGAAGCCATGACCGACGCGGAGTTTGAGGAACTGTATATCATGCCGGACGGCATGGTGGATGACTGAAAGGAGGATGCCTATGCCCGTATTAGACGGTAATTTTGAAGCATTCGTCACGAATCTCGGCAAGTACAACGAAGGAATGCTGGTCGGTGAATGGGTGAAGCTGCCCACCACCGAGGAAGAGATGCAGAAGGTCTTTGAGCGCATCGGAATCGGCAAGCAGGATGAGTTCGGTCAGCCCTATGAAGAGTGGTTTATCACCGACTACGAATGCCCGATCTACGGCGTTCAGAAAATGCTTGGCGAGTACGAGAGCCTTGATAAGCTCAACTACCTTGCCGCCCTGATTGACGAGCTTTCCCTGAGCGATCAGGAAAAGCTCGTTGCCATTATGGAGGCTGGCTGCGATGAGGTCAGCGACATCGACGATCTCATCAACCTGACGTTCAATCTGGACTGCTACGACATCATGCCCGGTATCAACGACGAATCCGATCTCGGCTACTATTACGCCCACGAAGCCGGTATCTACTCCGAAAAAGATCTCGGTCCTCTGGCAAATTACATCGACTATGAACGCTATGGGCGCGACATTGCGATGGATGAGCAGGGACGCTTCACCGATGAGGGCTATGTCCGTGTCACAAGCGAGAGGTGGGACAGGCAGTTTAACGGGGAGCTTGATGATATTCCCGACGAATACCGGATCACCGGCTCAGGGGAAGCCGCCGAGCGTGACAGCACCATCGCCGTTCTCGTCGTTGAGCCGGGAAAGGAGCCTTATGTGAAGGAGATTGACTCCGGTCTGGAGTCCTTGCAGCATGAGGTCGGCGGCTGCATCGAGGCGATTTATCCCTACGAAGACCCGGTTGCCTTAGTCTGCAACGAGGAAGGCAAGCTGGAAGGTCTGCCCCTGAACCGCGCTCTGCGTGATGAGGACGGTGACATCTACGATGTTGTTGCCGGAACATTCATGGTGGTCGGCTTGACGGATGACAGCTTCGGCTCTCTGACCGTAGAGCAGATGCAGAAGTTCTCTGACCACTTCAAGGTGCCGGAGCAGTTTGCAAAGCTGGGCGATAAGATTGTGGCGATCCCCATGATCTCGAAGGAGCAGCAGAAGCAGGAAAGCATCGAGCAGAAGGACTTCGAGATGAACGCCGACACCTCCGGGCTGACGGTTGCCGGTCACATCGGGACGTGGCACACCATTGACCAGCACGAAGTCGGCGGTCACAGCTTTTATCTGATGGAGCATGACACCTACGGCGATGAGGCGGCTTGCATCATCGTCGATGAGCGCGGCAAGCTCGTCCTTGATGATGTCTACAACGGCTTTGACGATGACACGCTCCGCCTTCTCGACCTTGAGGTCAAGGAAGTGCCGGAAATGCCCGATCCCGCGCTCTCCGTTCAGGATATGAAGGACTACGGCTACGCATGGGCTGGCGTTCTTCCCGCCGGTCAGGAGGCGGCTGAGAAGGCTTTGGAGAAGGGTTGCGAGGTTTACCGTCTCTATTCCGATAACACCGAGGGCTTGTGCGTGGATGCCAAGGAGATTGCCGATCATGCGGCAAAGGGCGGAATGCTCGGTATCAGCAAGGAAAGCTGGATGGCAGCTCTTGAGAAGGAAAACTACCTCAAGGCGGCGGAGATGTCGATGGAGGATGACTACGGCATGATTGATGGGATCATCAACAACGGTCCGAAGGAGGACAAGACCGCAGAGGTCAAAGCCCCCGAAAGGGGCGAAAAGTCCTCCATCATGGACAGGCTCAAGTCTGCAAAGGCTGAAAAGCAGAAGGAATGCTGCCCTCCCAAAAAGCACAAAGGAGAGATTGAGCTGTGAGCAGAAGTCAGAAATGGCGGCAGGAGTGGTCATTCTTCATCGGGGACAGCGGACGCCGGAAGTATAACCGCTTCTGCGTCCGCTGCGTCCATAGCTGCAAGCAGAGCTTCCGTGCGGATCTCATCGCCTGTCCGCACTTCTCCCGCAAGGCATCGCAGTGTAGACAGTTAGGGGGCGAAAAAGCCTGTGATTGCAAGCCTCAGAGCGGCGCAAACTGAACAACCTGAGTGATTGTATTCCCTGCGCGGTTTCTTCTTTAGCGCAGAAATAAGTGTCGATTTCGGCACTTGTTTGAATGCCCGGAAAACGAACCAAAAGCCTCTGTCGATGCCCGTTTTGGGTGTCGGCAGAGGCTCTTTTTTTACGACATATTCAAAATAGCGGACAGCAGCTCTTGAACCTGTTGCCGGTATTCCGGCTTTATATCCGAAATACGTCTGGCAAGCGCAAGGGCTTCCGCTTCTGGATCGTCAGTCCCAAAAATAATTCGGTCCGCACTGACGCCGAGTAAACGGCAAAGACGCTGCAAGGCTTCAAGAGAGATACCGGAAGCACCACGCTCAATAGCACTCAGGTGATTCGGCGTCATGCCAAGCATTTCTGAGAGCGTGTCCTGCGTATATCCCGCCTGTTCTCTTGCCACTTGAATATTGCCGCCGATTTCAATATTGATGTCCTTCTTCTCTCGCATAGCCTCACCACCTTTGCATTTAGTGTACCTAACGGCGGTGTCATTATCCACGGCACGCCGTCGTTGATTTTACTAACGACAATGCGTTGACTGTCCGTGATGAGGGTGATAGAATGGAGTTACCTACCAAAAGAGTGAAAGAAGGGGTGTCATGTCGCGCATTATTGAGTTTAGAAAGTCTGCTCAAAAAGCTGAAAAGCAATCCGTTCAAGGCAAGACTTGTGCGTTTACCGGTCATAGACCACAGAGTCTTCCGTTCGGCTTTGATGAATCCGATAAGCGTTGTACTTCTTTGAAGTCTGTTATGCGGGATCAGATTGTAGCACTCATCGAGAACGAGGGCGTCACGCATTTTATTACCGGCATGGCTCTTGGCGTCGATATGTACGCTGCGGAAATTGTACTCGATTTGAAATCAAAATACCCTCGCATTACTCTGGAAAGCGCAATCCCTTGTGAGACACAAGCGATCAAATGGTCTGTGGCTTCACGGGAACGGTATTATAATATCGCGGCAAAGTGTGACAAGGAGACCATGCTGCAACGGGAGTACACGCCGGACTGCATGGACAAGAGAAATCGGTACATGGTCGATCACGCCGATTATATTCTCGCAGTATGGAATGGATGCCCCAGCGGTACCGGGAATACCGTGAGATATGCCCACAAAAAGGGCAAGACCATCATCGTCATCAATCC
>ERZ773143.1471-NODE-1471-length-20728-cov-12.891404_pt1 | contig 20728 bp, 16 predicted proteins | sample MGYA00580852_ERZ773143 | MGnify/ENA primary metagenome ERZ773143 (study PRJEB29015, sample SAMEA2737853) | human gut metagenome | biome: human gut; feature: human-associated habitat; material: faeces | place: China | collected 2012 ... | reverse complement strand
CTGCCTTCTAAGAACCGGCGGTTCCCCAGTGTTTTCTTTTGCTCTTGTCAACTTTTCGTAATTTAATTCAAGTATCTAAGAGTTTCGCAATTATCTATTGCGTTACATAGATAATATAAGATTTTATGAAATTGTAGGTTTACAAACTCGTGAAAATGTTAGAAAAATGATGTAATATAATTATATAACATGAATTTTATTACATATACGTGAATTTGTAAACACATGAATAGAAGATAGAGGTTAGAATAAAGACATCAACAAAGACAAACGTATTGGAGGAAGAAAAGATGTTTGGAAAGAAAAAACAGCAGGTGGCAGAAACTAGTGGAGTTACATATCGCCGGGCTAAGACATGGAGAATTGCACTCGCAGGGTGCAGCTCAGGAATTGGAATGTGTTTTTATGTATTGTTAGGATTGGCAAGTTATGTTGCAAACGAAGGATATGGAATTGCAACAGCGGTCGTTGGAATTATCCTGACGGCAACAAGAATTTTAGATGGTGTGACCGATCCAATCATTGCAATCGTTATTGATAAGATGAACACGAGATTCGGTAAAATCCGTATTTTGATGGCAGCCGGATGGGTGATCGAATCACTGGCAGTTCTTATCATGTATTGCTGGGCAAGCGGAAAAGGACATGGAATTGTATTGTTTGTAATTCTGTATTGTCTCTATATTATAGGTTATACCATGTGTAATGTCACAGCACAAATTGTTCCGGCAATGCTTACGAACGATCCGAAACAGCGTCCGATGGTCGGCGTGTGGAGCACTGCATATAACTATCTGGTGCCGATGATCTTAAATATTGTGATCATGGTTATGCTGCTTCCAAAATATGGAAATGTATATTCGGTAGAGATGTTGGCAGCTTCCTGTATTGTCTGTGTGGCAGTATCAGGAGTGGGACTGATCTTATGCTGCATTGCAGTTACAGATATTGATAAGCCGGAAAACTTTAAAGGCGTCAGCACACAGAAAAAAGCGGAGCCGGTAAAAGTAAAAGATATGTGGGAACTGATCAAATCCAACCGTGCATTACAGACCTTTATCGTAGCGGCAAGTTCCGATAAGATCGCAAGCCAGACAGCAAGTCAGGCAGTGGTCACAACGATGTTATTTGGTATTATTATCGGCAATATGCAGCTTGGAACAATCCTCAGTGTGATCGGAATGCTGCCGTCTATCGTGTTTGCATTTATTGGTGCAAAATATGCCGGAAAGCACGGAAACAAAGAATCAATGGTGACATGGACTTATGTATGCATGACAGTGACAGCTATACTTGTCGTATTATTTATACTGATCGATCCGACGCTGATCGCGACAGCAGCGCCGATGATGATCGCGTATGTCGTACTTACTTTAATCTTAAATGGAGCTAAAATGTGCGTTACGATGTCAAGCAATGCCATGATGGCAGATATTATTGACTATGAATTAGACAGAAGCGGTAAATTCATACCGGCAGCAGTGACAGGAACTTACAGTTTTATCGACAAACTGGTATCTTCTTTCAGCGCGGCAATCGCAACCGGACTGGTAGCACTGATCGGATATACATCGACAATGCCACAGCCATCCGATCCATCCACACCGGCAATTTTCTGGATGACGATGAGCCTGTACTTTGGACTTCCACTGATCGGTTGGGTATGTACACTCTGCGCAATGAGCAAAACACCGCTCTCAAAAGAAAAAATGGAAGAAGTGCAGAAGAGCATTCAGGAGAAAAAGCAGGCAGAAGTAGAAAAAGTGATTGATGAGATGAAATAAGCAGAGACAAAAAAGTCTGAACACAGACAGAAAATACAGGAGGAATGACAAAGATGAGACAGACGACAGTATTGGATAAAAACTGGATTTTTTATAAAAACCCGGACAGTGTGGAAGGGGAAAACGTAACACTTCCTCACACCTGGAACGCAGTGGATGGGCAGGACGGTGGAAACGATTACTACCGTGGAACCTGTAAATATGCCTGCACATTCAAAAAACCGGAGATGGATCAAAACGGAAAGGCTTATCTGGAGTTTGACGGAGCAGCCATGACGGCAGATGTGCTTGTAAACGGAACAGAGCTTTTCCATCATGAAGGTGGATATTCCAGATTCCGTGTGGATGTCACAGAACATTTAAAAGAACAGAATCAGTTAGAAGTGCTCGTTGATAATTCCGATAACACAAAAGTCTATCCGCAGAAGGCAGATTTCACATTTTACGGCGGACTGTACCGCATGGTGAAGCTGGTGACTGTGCCGGAAAACCATTTCTGCATGGAGTATGCAGGAAGTAATGGTATTAAGGTGACACCGGAGGTAACGATTTTAGACGCCGGAGCAAAAAAGGCAGACGCAGAAGTGACTGTGGAACTCTGGATAGAGGGAAAATCTGCTGACGTTATGGTGACGGTGGGAGATGAGAAAAAGAGTGTTCCTGTAGAGCATGGATATGCAAAAGCAGTGTTTGAACTTACCAATGTACATCTCTGGGATGGCGTGGATGATCCGTATTTATATACGGCAAAAGCGGAACTGTCTGATGGAGATAGCGTAGAGACAACCTTTGGATGCAGAAGTTTTTCCATTGATCCGCAGAAAGGATTTTTCTTAAATGGAAGGTCTTATCCGCTTCGCGGTGTGAGCCGTCATCAGGACCGCGCCGGAGCAGGCAATGCGCTGACAAATGAGATGCACCGTGAGGATATGGAGATCATAAAAGAGCTTGGAGCGAATACCATCCGTCTTGCACATTATCAGCATGCGCAGGAATTTTATGATCTGTGTGATGAAAACGGTATGATCGTATGGGCAGAAATTCCGTACATTACGATGCACATGTCAGATGGAACAGAGAATACATTAAGCCAGATGAGGGAGCTGGTCGTTCAGAATTACAATCATCCATCCATCGTCTGCTGGGGACTTTCCAATGAGATCACTGCAGCAAGTGCCGTAAATGAGGAATTATTGGAAAATCACAGAAAATTAAATGATTTGTGCCATGCACTGGATACGACAAGACCAACGGTTATGGCAGACGTGTTTATGTTAGAGACGGACAGCCCAATGTTAGAGATCCCGGAAATGAACAGCTATAATCTGTATTTTGGCTGGTATTTAGGAGAGTTAGAACAGAATGACAGTTTCTTTGATGCGTATCACAAAACATATCCGGATCGTGTGATCGGACTTTCCGAGTATGGCGCAGACGCCAATCCGGCTTACCACAGTGCAAATCCGGAACGGGGCGATTACACAGAGGAATATCAGTGTATTTATCATGAGCATATGGCAAAAATGATCGAGGAGCGCCCGTATCTGTGGGCAACACATGTCTGGAATCTGTTTGATTTTGCGGCAGACGGAAGAGATGAGGGTGGAAAACACGGTGTGAACCAGAAAGGTCTTGTGACCATCGACCGTAAGCTGAAAAAAGATGCCTTTTATCTGTATAAAGCATATTGGAGCAAAACTCCATTTGTCCATGTATGTGGCAGAAGGTATGTGGAGCGTACCGAAGATGTGACGGAGATCAAGGTTTATTCCAATGAGCAGAGCGTCACACTCTTTGTGGATGGCGTGGAGAGAGAAACATCCGAAGGTTCCAAAGTATTTAAATTCAAAGTTCCAATCACAGGAACACACAAGATCAGGGCAGTGTCCGGTACCTGTGAAGACGAGATCACTGTAAAAAAAGTACAAAAATCAAATCAAGATTATATATTTAACAAACAGGGAGATGTTGTCAACTGGTTTGACAGGGATGATTTTAAGGCAGACCATTATTCTATCTCGGATACGCTCGGCGAGCTTGCACAGAACGAGATGGCAAATGCGATCGTACAACGTCTGATGGCGCAGGCATCAGCAAGCCGTGGCGATGTGGCAGAAAGTGTGAAAGATAACCCGGCATTGCAGCGCATGATGCAGCGGATGACATTAGTCAGCCTTTTAAAACAGGCAGGTGACGCAGTGAGCGAGGAACAGATGAAAGCGCTCAACGACGCATTACAGAAAATCCCGAAAAATCAGGCATAGGAAAGGGATGGTTACGAACATGACAAAAGCAATACAGCAGATTATGCTTGGAACTGTGACAAAGAATGAAAAACAGGCAGCAGAATCTTTAAAGAGGATCAAAGCGGCCGGATATGACGGCATTGAACTGAATGGGTTTATGATAAAACCGACCTCTTTTCTGGTCAGAATGCTCACAAAAGCAGCCGGTATGCCGGTCGGAAAAGGCGGGGATTATGACTGGAATGCCCTCGTGAAAGAGGCAGGACTTGCCGTGACAAGTATCCATGAGGATCTTGGCACGATAAAAAGAGAGCCGGAGACTGTTATCAGGGAGGCTGAAAAATTTGGCATAAAATACGTGGTCATCACCGGAATGTACCGTTTTGATTATTCCGATAAAAATGCAGTGCTTGGCTTGTGTCAGGACTTAAATGCTTCCGGAAAAATTTTAAAAGAGGCGGGCGTGGAGCTTTTATATCACAACCACAACTGTGAATTTTTGAAAGTTGAACCGGGAAAAACGGCATATGATCTGATCCTCTCTGAGACGGATGCTTCGTGTGTGAATTTTGAACTGGATTCCTACTGGCCAACAGAAGCAGGCGTAAATGCACTGGAACTGATGAGAAAGCTTGACACAAGAATGAAGCTTTACCATATCAATGACCGTGGAACAAGACTGTCAAAACCTGCCATGACACCGATCTTAAAATCGGACAGCATGGAACTCGGCTATGGAAACATGGATCTTGTTTCCCTGATCACGCAGGCAGAAAAAGTCAACGTGGATGCAGTGATCTTAGAAAGCCACAAAAACTGGGTGGACAATTCTCCGTTAAAGTCCATGGAGTTAAGTGCAGAGTTTATGAATCAGTATGTTCGTTAGTGCATAGCTGGAAGGAGGAAACGCAGGGAATGGAAGAACTGAAAATGCATTTTATCACCTCAGACCGCGGGTACCGCGAGGGAGAGGTATTTGTATATGAGCAGAAATTTACCGTGAAAGATGTGAAGAAAGCAGTGTTCACAGCAACCGCACTCGGAGTATATGAGGCAGAGATCAATGGCGTCAAAATCGGAAAACAGATGTTTGCACCAGGATATTCCTACTATCCGAGGCGTGTGCTTTACCAGACTCATGAGGTGAGCGCACTGCTTCGTGAGGGTGAGAACACATTGCGGGTTTATCTTGGACAGGGCTGGTATTGCGGCCGTTTCCTCTGTGAGAACAAGACACAGATTTACGGGGAAAAACCTGCAGTATCGTGGATTTTAAACATCGAGGATGCGGGTGGCGTCCGGGACATTGTATCCGGCGAGCAGACGGACGAACTGGAATCTCCTTACGAATACGCCGGGGAGTATGACGGTGAGATTTATTTTGCGGATGGAAGAAATCAGGTGATCGGACATCCGGTATCTTTCAAAAACGAACTGGATTTTGCGTTGGAGCCGACATTGACCGAAGTCACGTTACAGGAAGAGATGGAGGTGAAAGAGGCAAAGCAGACAGGAAAAGTGACGATTCTTGATTTTGGACAGAACTTTGCTGGAATTGTTGAAATTAATCCTTCTTTTCTCACAAATGAGACAATTACAATCCGCCACGGAGAGATTTTAAATGCAGATGGAAGTCTTTACACTTCCAATTTGCGGAAAGCAAAGGCAACTATCATCTATCATGCCGGAGCGGAAAAGAAAAAATACCGTCCGCGTTTTACCTATATGGGATTTCGATATATGGAACTCTCAGGCGTAGATTATCAGTCGGGCATGATCAAAGCGTATGCGCTTCACACCGATATGAAGCGCACCGGATACTTTTCGTGTGAGAATCCAATGGTTCAGAAGTTATATGAGAATCAGGTCTGGGGGCAGAAATCCAACTATGTGGAAGTGCCGACCGACTGTCCGCAGCGGGATGAACGTATGGGTTATACCGGGGATGGTCAGGTGTTTGCACGCACCGGAGCCTACAATTTTGACACCAATGATTTCTGGAAAAACTTTTTGCGTGATCTGGAACTGGGACAGCTTGACAACACGGAAGGGTATGTGTGTGCCACTGTGCCGCAGACCGGACCTGCCGGAATTGGTTTTATCAGCATGTTAGGCTGGGGAAATGCAGTCACAATTTTACCGGAAATGCTCTATCAGCAGTTTGGAGACGAGGAAGCACTGCCACGCCAGTACGAGAGCATGAAACTTTTTGTGGAGGCGGAAATCCGGAAAATGGGAAAGAAAGATCTCTGGATTGGACCTTCTTTGGGAGACTGGCTTGCAATGGGAAAAGGGATCGCATGGCAGGCAATGCACAACAATCCGGTATCGAATGCCTTTATCGTACATGATCTGAAGGTCATCAGCGAGACGGCAGAGCGTCTTGGGAAAAAAGCTGATGCAGACAGATACCGCAGACAGCTGGAAGCCACAACGAAAGCATATATTGAGAAATTCGTGAGCAAAAAAGGAATTGTGGCAAAAGATTATCAGTCTGCTTATATTATGGCATTAAAATTTGTATTGCCGGAGGGAGAACTGCGGGAACTGGTGAAGAAGAATTTTGCTGCCAATATCCGCAAAAATGGTCTCCAGACAGGATTCTTTGCAACGGAACATCTGCTTCCACTTTTAGTGGAAGCGGGAGAGACAGAACTCGCCTATGATATCCTGCTACAGGAAGGCTGTCCGGGCTGGATGTATCAGATAAAATGCGGTGCGACCACGACATGGGAGCGCTGGGATGCATTAAAACCGGATGGAACGGTCAACGAAGAGAAAATGGCAGGTTCCGGCGACAATATGGTTTCTTTCAATCACTATGCATTTGGCAGTGTCGGAGAATTTTATTATCAGTATATTCTCGGAATCAAACCACAGAAACCGGGTTTTGCAGAATTGCATTTCGAGCCGTATCCGGACAGACGGCTTGGCGGTGTGAGCGGAAGTTATCTCTCAAGAGCAGGAAAAATTGAAAGCTCCTGGAAGTATGAGGAGGATGGCTGTCATATCTCATTGAATACGCCGGTAAAATCGGAAGTGGTTTTGCCGAACGGACAGAGGGAGACAGTGGAAGAAGGAACCTATCAGTGGCTCTGCTGAAAACAATTTGGGCAAATAAGAACACTTTTTTGAACAAAAAGTGTTCTTTTTTTGCGCTCATTTTTTTCCTAAAATAAAAAATAGAAAAGGAACACAGATGCAGGAGAGGGGGAAAATATGGAGCAGTATTATCTTGCAATCGACATTGGAGCTTCTAGCGGCAGACACATATTAGGACATATGGAAGACGGAAAAATGGTATTGGAAGAAATGTATCGTTTTCCGAATGGAATGACCGAAGAGAACGGACAGAAAAGCTGGAATGTAAAAGCACTTTTCAGAGCAATTTTAGAGGGAATGAAAAAGTGTAAAGAAGCGGGAAAAATCCCGGTGAGTATGGGAATTGATACCTGGGCAGTTGATTTTGTCCTGTTGGATAAAAAGAATAAAATGCTTGGAGATGCAGTCGGTTATCGGGACAGCCGTACCGCAGGGATGGATGAGAAAGTCTATGAGATCATCCCGGAAGAAAAGTTATATGAGAGAACAGGCATCCAGAAGCAGATTTTCAACACCATTTATCAGTTGATGGCGGTAAAATCCAACAATCCCGAAATTCTCGAACACGCAGAGACCATGCTGATGATCCCGGAGTATTTTAATTATCTTTTGACAGGAGAGAAGGCATCAGAATATACGAATGCCACCACAACACAGTTAGTATCCCCGGAAACAAAAGACTGGGATTATGAACTGATTGAAATGTTAGGATATCCAAAACAGATTTTCCAGAAAATAAAGAAGCCGGGAACGGTACTGGGAAATTTGACGAAAGAAATTCAGAAAGAGGTCGGATTTGACTGTGAAGTCGTCTTACCGGCAACACATGACACCGGTTCTGCAGTGATGGCAGTTCCGACAAATGAGGACAATATCATTTACATCAGTTCCGGAACGTGGTCACTGATGGGAACTGAATTAAAACAAGCAGACTGTTCACCGGAAAGCAGACTTCATAATTTTACGAACGAGGGAGGATATGCGTATCGTTTTCGCTATCTGAAAAATATCATGGGACTTTGGATGATACAGTCGGCCCGAAAAGAACTGGAACCAAAGCAGGGATTCGGAGAGATCTGCGAGGCGGCGGCAAGGGCGGACATTGCATCTTTGGTAGACTGTAATGACGACCGCTTTTTAGCACCGCAAAGCATGACAGAAGAAGTGCAAAAAGCCTGCGCAGAGACCGGACAGCGGATACCGGAGGGAATCGCAGAAACAGCGTGCGTGATTTATAACAGTCTTGCACAATGCTACGCACAGACGATCAGAGAAATCGAGGAGATGTCAGAAATTACATATGAAAGCATCCATGTTGTCGGGGGAGGAGCCAATGCAGCGTATTTGAATGAACTGACTGCGAAGGCAACCGGAAAAACAGTTTATGCCGGTCCAACAGAGGCAACAGCAATCGGAAATTTGATGGCGCAGATCATTGCAGCAGGAGAACTTGAAAATTTACAGGCTGCAAGAAAATGTATCTTTGAGTCTTTTGAAATAAAAAAATATGAGAAATAACAATCAGGAATATCAGAAAAAAATATATGCCGGAAGCGGATGTTGTGCCCGGCAGAAAGGTGAGGTAAAAATTTTATGACGGTACAGGAAAGATATGAAGCGGCCAGAAAAATGTATGCAGATGTCGGTGTTGATACAGATGCAGCGATCGCAAAATTAAAAGAAATCCCGGTATCACTTCATTGCTGGCAGGGCGATGACGTGACAGGATTTGACCATGACGGACCTTTGACCGGCGGAATCCAGACAACCGGAAACTATCCCGGAAAGGCAAAGACACCGGAACAGCTGATGCAGGACATGGAAGAGGCGATGAGCCTCATGCCCGGCAAAAAGAAATTAAATCTTCATGCAAGCTATGCAATCTTTGAGAAAGGCGAATTTGCAGACCGCGACAAATTAGAGCCAAAGCATTTCAGAAAATGGGTAGACTTTGCAAAGAAACACCATGTTGGGATTGATTTTAATCCGACATTTTTCTCACATGACCAAGTAAAAGACGGACTGACACTGACAAGCCCGGACGAGGAGACAAGAAAGTTCTGGATCGAGCATGGAAAAGCATGTATCCGCATTTCGGAATATTTTGCAAAAGAGACAGGTGTTCCATGTGTGATGAATATCTGGATTGGGGATGGATACAAAGATATTCCGGCAGACCGAATGGAACCGCGCATGAGATATAAGGATTCTATCGAACAGATCATTGCAGAACCGCATGATCCAAAGCTGGTAAAACCATGTGTGGAGTCTAAGGTATTCGGAATTGGTGTGGAGTCTTACACAGCGGGATCAGCCGAGTTTACATTGACATTTGCGGCGACACACGAGAATGTCCTTCCGCTGATGGACAATGGACATTATCATCCTACAGAAGTAGTGTCGGATAAAATACCGGCATTACTGTGCTATTTCCCGGAGATCGCACTTCACATTACAAGACCGGTAAGATGGGATTCTGACCATGTCGTCTTATTCGATGATGAGACAAAAGAAATGGCAAAAGAGATCGTAAGATGTGATGCGATTGACAGGGTACATATGGCACTGGATTATTTTGATGCAAGTATCAACCGCATCAGTGCATGGACTGTGGGATTTAGAAGCTGGCAGAAAGCATTATTATCGGCGCTCTGTACACCGAATGCAGAACTTAAAAAATTACAGGATGAGAATCGCCTGACCGAGCTGATGGTCATGCAGGAAGAATTAAAGACATTTCCATTTGGAGATGTATGGACCAAATACTGTGAGGAATGTGGAGTTCCCGCAGATAAGAACTGGTTTGCAGAAGTAGAGAGATATGAGAAAGAAGTACTGTTAAATCGATAGCCAGACAAACCATGTAAAAAAGAATGCAGTTAGTTTTGAACACGAAATCAATGATAGAAAACCAAAATGGAGGAAAGAAAAATGAGAGTATTAGATGCAGAATTTGTAAAGAATTTTATCCGCACGGCAAACGATGGATGGGAGTAGGGATGGCACGAGAGAAATGGCGGAAACCTTTCCTATCGTATCCGGCTGGAAGAAGTGGAAGCCGTAAAGGAAGATTTTGAACCGAAAGAATGGCAGCCGATCGGAACGACAGTTCCAAAACTTGCAAAGGAATATTTTATTGTAACCGGAAGCGGTAAATATTTCCGCAATGTGATCATCAAACCGGAGGATTCCATCTGTATCATCGAGTTGGATGAGAAAGGGGAAAACTACCGTATCGTGTGGGGACTGGTAAATGGCGGCAGACCAACCTCCGAACTGCCAACCCATCTGATGAATCATGAGGTAAAAATGATCGCAACAGGTGGAAAGCACAGAGTGATATACCATGCACATCCAACCAATATTATTGCGCTGACTTTTGTATTGCCACTGGAAGATAAGGTGTTTACAAGAGAATTATGGGAAATGTCAACAGAATGTCCGGTTATCTTCCCGGAAGGTGTCGGTGTGGTGCCGTGGATGGTTCCGGGCGGTCGTGACATCGCAGTGGCAACCAGTGAATTAATGAAGAAATACAATCTTGCAATCTGGGCGCATCACGGAATGTTTGCTTCGGGAGAAGATTTTGACCTGACATTTGGGTTAATGCATACCGCTGAAAAATCCGCAGAGATCCTTGTGAAAATGTTATCAATGCAGCCGAATAAGAGACAGACCATCACGCCGGATAATTTCCGTGATCTTGCAAAAGCTTTTAATGTGATACTGCCGGAAGAATTCTTATATGAAAAATAGAGTAAAAAATTAGAAACGTTTATTAAAAAATGCGTGATAAAATCACTTTTCATGACACTTACCGTGCGCAATGTCATGGAAGGTGATTTTTGCTTTTAAAAAAGAAATTTATGTGCTATAAAAGAAGGAGGCTTTGGCTGAAAACACATATAAAAAGCGAGGATAAAAATGAAACAAGACTATAAAAAAAACAACATACGCCTGTTTTATCGGTTATATTGTTCAGGCGATTGTCAACAGCTTTGTTCCGCTGTTATTCGTGACATTTCAGAAAACATACCAGATTCCACTGACGAAGATCACACTGCTTATTACGATTAATTTTGTGATATAGCTTCTGATAGATCTGCTCTCGGCTGGATTCATTGATAAAATCGGTTACCGGGCATCTGTGATTATTGCACATATCTGTGCGGCGGCAGGGCTGGTACTGCTCACGGTTTTGCCGGAACTTTTCGCAGATCCGTTTGTTGGCATTTTAATGTCGGTCGTGATTTATGCAGTGGGTGGCGGTTTGCTGGAGGTGTTAGTCAGCCCGATCATTGAGGCATGTCCGACGGATAATAAGGAAGCAGCAATGAGCCTTTTACATTCCTTTTACTGCTGGGGATGTACCGGCGTTGTTTTATTTTCCACAGTGTTTTTCGCACTGTTTGGAACGGAACACTGGAAAATCCTCACACTGTTGTGAGTGATCATTCCGGTCTGCAATATGATTTTATTCACAAAAGTGCCAATCTACAGTCTGCATGAAGAGGGCGAGAAGGGCATGACCATGGGAGAACTTTTCCGGGAAAAAGTATTCTGGTTTTTAATGATCATGATGGTGTGCTCCGGTGCATCCGAGCAGGCGGTGAGCCAGTGGGCATCAACGTTTGCGGAGCAGGGACTTGGAATCACCAAAACGATCGGTGATCTGGTGGGACCGATGGCATTCTCTATTTTAATGGGAACTTCCCGCTTGATTTATGGAAAATATGGAGACAGATTCGATCTGGATCAGTTTATGAAATTAAGTACGCTGCTTTGCATTGGCTCTTATCTGCTGATCGCATTTGTGCCGGTTCCGGCGGTAGAGCTTGTGGGCTGCGCAATCTGCGGCTTTTCAGTTGGAATTATGTGGCCGGGAACGTTTAGCAAAGCGTCCGCATCCTTAAAGCGGGGTGGTACAGTGCTTTTTGCACTGCTTGCGCTGGCAGGAGACCTTGGCTGTTCCGGTGGACCGACACTCGTGGGATTTGTTTCGAGTGTGTTTTCCAATAATCTGCGCGTGGGAATTGGAGCCTCAATTCTTTTCCCGGTTTTGCTGTTGGCGGGACTTGTGTTAGTTAGCAGCAAAAGGAACGAAAAATGCCAGATAATTTTTTAGACCTTTTTTAGAAATCATTCCTTTTCATAAAGAAACGTGAAAGAAATATTAAGATTACATTAATCCCCTTTTTTTCTGAAAACAATATGGTACAATTTGCCATAGGTCAAAAAAGACAAGGAAAAAAAGGAGATCATGTAAGCATGGAAGACAACAATGTAAAGGAAAAAAAGCATTTCTTTCATAAAAAAGAAAAAAAGACAGAAGTGGCTGAAGTACCAAAGAAAAAGAAGAAAGTATGGCTGATCGTTTTAGTGATTGCAGCTATTGTAATTGTATTGATCGGCAGCGCTGTTAAAAATATGACTTCACAGATTGAGACAGCAGCGAATATGGTTGAGGTAGAACCGGTAGAGAAAAGGGATTTATCCGATTCAGTTTCTTTGAAGGGAACGATCGCAGGACAGAGCAAGACAAATGTCATGTCCCTTGCAGCAGCAGAGATCACAGCCGTGAACGTTCAGGTGGGTGACATTGTAAAAGAGGGTGATCCGCTTGTGACATTGGATCAGAAGGATATTGAAAAACAGATTGCAGAGTTAAAGACAAATATTAATAATGCAAATGCGATCGCAGCAAACGATGCTGCACAGAAGCAGGAAAGTCTGGTTCAAAATAAGCAGGATCAGCAGGATTCTCTAGAAGCTGCGCAGAAAGCGATTGATGAGGCACAGAGTGATGTTGATAAATATAAGAAAAAGGTGGCAGAGTGCGGGGATTATATTTATTATCTGAAAAATAACCATGAGGACACTTCTGAATATGATGCAAAATTAGAAGGCTTCAAATCGTCTTTAGAGGCAGCACAGAAAGCATTGGATACAGCGAATGATAACTACGCGTCCGTATTAAAGAGCACAGACAGAAGTGTAGCATCAGCTCAGAACACCGTTGACATGCAAAAATATCAGACAAGTACAACCAGCGATTTAAAAGACCAGCTTGAGCAGCTACAGAAACAGCTTGCAGATTGTACACTTTCTGCACCAATCGGTGGAGTTGTCACAGCCGTCAATGTATCAGTCGGAGATAAAAACACAGCAGGAACGACCATGATTACAATCGAGGACACATCTTCCTTAAAAGTAATCGTAAATGTTGAGGAAGCTGACATCTTAAAGATTCAGGAAGGAATGCCTGCAACTGTTTCAACGGATGCAACGGGGGATGAAGAGATCAAAGGTACGGTAACACGTGTGGTCAGAGTAAAAAATCAGTCCACCAACACAAACGGTACAGATACCAATACCTCAAGCGGTTATTCTGCAGAGATCACAATCGATAACACAGAGCTATTGGTTGGAATGAGTGCAAAAGCCAAAATTGTGATCAAAGACAGAGGTACACAGCTTGCAGTTCCATATGATCTGATCCGGCAGGATGACAACGGGGATTCCTATGTTCTGGTAGCGGAAGCAAATGAAGATGGAACAGCAACTGCAGTCCGGAAAAATATCAAAGTCGGTGAAGAGGTAGACTATTATACAGAAGTGACAGGCGGCGATCTGAAAGAGGGCGACCAGCTGATCTACGATAATACATTTTCTGTCACCGAAGGTCAGGTGTTTGCTCCGGAACAGATATATTCCAATCAGGCACTTGACACAGAAGGCATGATGAGTACGGAGGCAGAATGATCGTGAGTGAACCAGTAATCCGTATGGAGAATATTATAAAACGTTATTACATAGGCAAGCCGAATGAACTGCAGATTTTAAATGGAATCAGCCTGTCAGTCGATCAGGGAGAATTTGTCTCCATCGTCGGTGAGTCCGGTTCCGGAAAAAGTACATTGATGAATATCATCGGTGTCCTGGACCGCCAGACTGAGGGAACTTACTTTCTGGAGGGAAAAGATGTAAATAAAATGGATGATTCCATGCGAAGTGCGATCCGGAACAAAAGAATCGGTTTTGTTTTTCAGAATTTTAACCTTCTTCCCAAGGCAAATGCATTAAAAAATGTTATGGTTCCGCTGTTATATAGTACTGAGAAGGAAAAAAATCAAAAAGAACGTGCCATGGAAATGTTGAAAATGGTTGGCATGGAGGAACGGGCTTTTCATAAACCAAACGAGCTTTCCGGTGGACAGAAACAGAGGGTGGCGATCGCACGCGCAATGATCAATGATCCGGCGATCATCTTAGCGGATGAGCCGACCGGAGCGTTGGATTCCAAGACCGGACATATGGTCATGGATCTTTTTCATAAGCTGCATGAGGAGCAGGGAAAAACCATCGTGTTGATCACGCATTCACAGGAACTCGCGGCGGAGACAAAACGGATCGTTACGATCTTAGATGGTAATATCGTGTCAGATAATGGAGGTGAAGGCTGATGTTTTTGGAAAATATAAAAGAGGCGATCACCAGCATTTTCAGCAATAAAATGCGTTCGGTTCTGACCATGTTAGGAATCATCATCGGTATCAGTGCAGTCATCACAATCACGACGATCGGTAATTCCATTCAGACTACTTTGACATCCACCTTAAATTCACTGGGTGGCAATACGGTTCAGGCATATGTGGATGCAAGATATCCGGAAGATGATGCAGACTGGGATACCTGGGAATACCCGGAAATGAAAACATCGGACTTTGTGACACAGGAGATGATCGATGAACTGGTGGAAAAATATCCGGATGAATTTGATGGAATAGCAGCTTCTGAATTTCTTGGAAACGGACAGATCCGGCAGGACAAAAATACTTATGCCAATGTATCCGTTCAGGGGACTACTTCCGAGTATATTGATTATATGAAATTAAAGATGTATGCCGGAAGAAACCTTACAAAACAGGATAACAAAACAAAGAAGAACGTCTGCATTGTGGCAGATACCATGGCAAAGCAGTATTTTGGAGATGAAAATCCAATAGGAGAACAGATCACTTATGCAGGCAGCGATGGAAATCTATATGATTTTACAATTGTAGGTATATACGAATATAATGCAGCACTTTTTGGCAAGGTGGACACCAGCGTCCCGGAAAAAGACCGTTATACTACAATGTATATTCCAATCCAGACCTGTTTTAAGCTGATGGGAAAGGATCAGTCCGGTTACACAAACTTTAACCTGATGGTCAATTCCCTGGCAGATATCGATCAGGCAACGACAGATGTTACAAACTTTTTTGAAGAGAAATATGCAAACAATGAAAATTTCCATGTTACTACCTATAATATGGCGTCTGATATGGGAATGATCAATACCGTCATTAATGTGATCACGATCGCAGTGTCCGGCATTGCATTGATCTCATTGATCGTAGGCGGTGTCGGTGTCATGAACATCATGCTTGTGTCTATTACCGAGCGTACAAGGGAGATCGGTGTCCGGATGGCACTTGGAGCGAAGAGGAGCACCATCCGTATGCAGTTTGTCATAGAAGCGATCGTACTCTGTATCTTTGGTGGAATGATCGGGATATTGATCGGGGTGTTTAATGGATTTGTATTAGGCAAAGCAGCGGAGTTTGTGATCCAGAATATGTATTCTGAATATTCAAGCTACATTATTATGTCGGTACGGCCGTCTTTATCCGCTATTGTACTTTCCTTATTCTTCTCCATGCTGACAGGAGTATTCTTCGGATACTATCCTGCAAACAAAGCAGCCAAGATGGAAGTCATTGATGCATTGAGATATGAATAACCCGGAGTTTAACTAGCGTAGTGTCGCAGATTTTGTGGTGCTTTTATAGGGTGTGAAGGGGCAGCTATAAGCGTCCTCTCGCAAGTCAGAATTTTATATGTAATGAAAAAGAAAAACGGTATAAACGAAATATTATGTTTCTGTTCGCTGGACATTCCGATAGGCTTCTGAGCAACAATCTTGAGAAGCAGTGCTTCCCAAGATTGTTAGAATCCTATCTCCATAGCTCACAAAGAAAATAATATTTGTTTATACCGTTTTTCTTTCATTTACGCTGTGAATGACTTGTGAGAGGACGCTTATACATGCCAAATCAACACTGTGAATCGCACCACAGAATCTGCCAATTTACGTTATGGAACTCACGGTTATGGGATGAGTGCCTGCTATATGCCGGATTAGAAATTTGACCTGTTTTAAATGAAAACCTCCATTCCGAATAGGCGTGTCAAATTTTGAACTTCTTTTATGCTACCTGATGTCTGCAATAGGAATGAATCGCTAAAAATGTAAACACAAATAATTCAATTCCTGCTGAAATCAAAATAACATACGGTGTCCAAAAACTCATTCCGCCGATATGCAGATAATTGAAATCTGCAAGCTGATAAAGGAAGTTGTTCTGCATACCAATTCCGGCAGATGGAAGTATGGTAGAGAACCATGTTGCGCCCATCGCCACATAAGCAAAAAGTGGCAGGAGAAGAACTACAATAGAAATCAGCAAAACAGTCAATGTGTCTTTGCACTTTGCAGATAGGAATAACGTACAGCTAATGGTTGCTAATACTGAAAGCAAGCCTACTGCGGCAAGAATAATCTGCAACTGTCCCAGATTGATATTTGGCAGGTTAATGATAGAGTATAGCATCTGAAACGATGTTCTTAAGCAGTCCGTCCCGAACGCTGCATTCAAAATCAGAATATGTACCGTGACTCCAACAATGAAAGTAACAATAAAAAGCGTAAAGGCTGCCAAAATTTTGGTAACTGCCAATCGTGTACGCCCGTGCTTGGTGGTTCGCAGAATACTGTCACCACCCGTTTGGTATTCACCAGCGAAAGTAGGTGCTGCGATTGCCACGCACAAAATAGCAAGGAACAAAATATAAAACTCAATATAATCAAATGCGTCTTTAGAAATTCCAGAATGAAGATAAAACGGTTTGTAAACTCCTGAATATTTTTCAAGAGCTTTCTGCTGTGCCGTCTCATATTTTCCTTGTTCATTCCGCATGACATCCTGTAAATGTTCCGCGCACTTTTCATAATAGGCTTGGTCAATATCATCTGGGTTAATATCCATTAAATCAGCACCAATGCCTGTTAATGGATCGGCAAACGCTTCGGATAGGCCTTTCAGTAAAGGGCGGATTGGGAGGATTTTTTCAATATATAGCGTCAGAGGAAATCCCTCTTCCTCGACTGGCCCATATTCTCGAACGCAGTTTTGATAAGTTTCTAAAGCCGATTTGATCCTATCCGGGGTCACTTCACCAGCAGATGTTTCATAAAAATCTTTTTTATACTTGATAGCTGCCAGGCCATCCAATTCTGTAACCGTGCCATCTTCGTTTGGACGGTTAATACCCTCAAATGAAATAGGCAGGTATGCCATGGCTACGGAAAGCAAAAGTGCGATTGCAAGTAAAATCATGGTACGCCGTGACTTCAAAATACGTTTTAGTTCAAGTCTAAAGAGCCGCATATTATCTGTCCTCCTTTTCCAAGTCTGTCTGCGGGAACAACCACAGATACAGATCTTCCAATCGTGGCTCCGTTGTAACAGACCCATCAATTTCCGAATGTTCGGACAGATAACGAATAGAAACCTGATTGTGATCTTCGCCTCGCTGGTTGATAATGCGCAGCCGCATTTCACATTCCGGCAGCTTTGAGGTCGGAATTATGCAATTCCAAACCTTGCCCTCAATCCGCTTGACAAGTTCTGCGGTAGTTCCGACATCAACAATTTCTCCGGCTTTCATAATTGCGTTGCGCGTAGAAATATATTCTATGTCAGATACGATATGGGTGGAAATCAACACGATTCGATCATGCGAAAACTCGGAAATGAAATTCCGCAGACGCACGCGCTCTCCGGGATCAAGTCCTGCTGTCGGTTCGTCCATGACAAGTATCTCCGGGTCGTTCAACATAGCCTGCGCAATACCAACACGACGCTTCATGCCGCCTGACAGATTGGAGATTTTTTTCTTTTTCACATCGGAGAGCGAAAGAATGTCCAACAAATAATTGATCTTTTTGGTAGTTGCCCTTGTATGAATATCTTTCAGCGCAGCCATATACTCCAAATAATCTTTGACCGTAAAATCCCGGTGATACCCAAAATCCTGCGGCAGAAAGCCAAACTTGCTTCGGTAGACTTCACCTAACTCTCGAATGTCTTTTCCGTCATAGTAAACCGCTCCGTTGGTTGGTGTCATAATATCAGCAATCATGCGCATGAGCGTGGTTTTCCCTGCACCATTCGCCCCCAAAAGTCCCCAAACGCCGGGAGTCAATGTCAGATTGACATCATTTACTGCTGTTTTGTCTTTGAACTGCTTGCTTAAATGCTCTATTTTCAGTTCCATGCTTACACTCCTTTCTTTTGCTTCAGCTGAACAATAAAAAGCCCTTGTTCGATAATCATTGTACCGAACAAAGGCTTTTCAATCTCAAAAATCACACGCTTAAATTCCTAAGTAATTCCTAAGATCACATTCTTATTTTCCTAAGCGGAAAGTGGTAATGTAATCACAAAGTCTATGGTTTCGTTTTGACTGGATGCAGTAATCTTTCCACCATGTAAATGTATAATTTCTTCCGCAATAGAAAGACCAAGTCCCGCACCACCTGTATTAGAAAGCCGAGCATCATCCAAGCGATTGAATTTTTCAAATATACTGTTAAGCTGTTCCTGTGGAATTGTTTTTCCATGATTTTCAAAAGTGATCTGAATATCATGCTCTAACCGTTTGGCGGATATAGTGATTTCTGTCTGCGGGTAGCTATATGACGCTGCATTTCGTAAAAGGTTACTGAAAACTCTCGCCAGCTTTTCGGGATCAGCGTTCACAGATAAGTTGTCCTCCGCAGTAAATACCGCCGTGTTGCCATTTGCAGAGAGTGTCGGGTATATTTCATCTATTACCTGCGCAATCAGACAATGTAAATCCACAGTTTCTTTTTTGATAATAACCGTATGTGCATTGTACTTGGTAATTTCAAAAAGTTCATTGATGAGCTTTTCAAGGCGCTCTGCCTTATTCAACGCCACTTTTACATACTTTTCCTTTTGCTGTTCAGGCATGTCAGGGGCTTCATGGAGCAGGCTCAAATAGCCGATTACTGTTGTGAGAGGGGTGCGTATATCATGTGCCAGATACATAATAATTTCATTTTTCTTTTCTTCTGCCTGCTTTGCAGCCCGTTTGCTCAACAGAACAGACATTTTAATCTGATTGAGCTGTTCCTCCAGTTCTTTCAGTGGCTCAGACAACGATACTGTATGATTGTTCTGCTCATAGACCGTTTGGGTTGCGTCAATTACTTCATCCAGATAGCCCCACGGCTTTTTCCAATAGTAATTGAAGATACATATAAAGCCGAGCATCAGATACAAAATAAAAAGCAGATCAAGCCGCCAGTAGAGCCATGCAAAAATACCGTTGTCAAATTTTGAAAAGATGTAGTCCAAGATAAGGGTCAAACCATATCCAACAACGGTATAAACCAGCAATGATAGGTATAAGCGCACTTTAAGGCGCTTTTCTGTTGTCATTTCTTTATTCGACATGAGAATACACCTCCTACCGATTAGCAAACAGAAGAAAGCCAAGCAGACCAATCACGACAACACTTACTATGCCTGCCAGAATGGAAAACAGTCTGTTTGCTTTTATTCTATTTCCGATTAACCGGGCTGCCATCGAATATACAGCAAGCCCCAAAAGACCACCTGCCGTATTTGTAAGTACATCAGTAATATCAGAACGTCCGACTGCTAAGATATACTGCATAGTTTCCAATAAAAAACTTGTTCCAGCAATCAGCATGAACTTCACATATAATTTTGTTCTTGGCAGAAGCATTTGAAGATAAATGCCCATAGGAACAAAAATCAAGAAATTTTCGAGTACCTCTGTTAAGTGAAATGCTGCGCCAACTTCTTTGTCATAGTGAAAAGGAATAAGGTTTATACTCCTTACTTTATCCAGATCACTGATTGAAAACTGTAGTTTGAACAGTATGATCCAAACCAGAAGTGCCAGATAAATTAAGAATAAAATAGTTGCCAAACAATTTGATTTTCTCTTCATAGCGTTCTCCTTTCGCTTAAATTTTGTAGCCGACACCCCAAATCGTTTTAATATACTGCGGAGTATCGGAAGTATCGTTCAGTTTCTCGCGCAGATGCCGGATATGCACAGTAATTGTGCTGCTGTTTTTAGAGTAGTATTCATCTTTCCAAACCGCATGAAACAGTTCCTCAATGCTTACAACATTTCCAGCACTTGACAAAAGGACGTGGAGAATAGAAAATTCTGTCGGGGTTAGAGAAACAGGTTCCCCGTCTAACAGACATTCATGGGTCTGCACATTCAAGCACAATTTGTTATAGGAAAGTTCCGATGGAATTTTCTCTGTGATGATACCGGGTGAATATTTCTTGTAACGTCTTAACTGCGCTTTCACTCTGGCAACTACTTCAAGTGGGCGAAAGGGTTTTGTCACATAATCGTCCGCTCCCAATGTCAGCCCCGTTATTTTATCCGTTTCCTCAATTTTAGCCGTTAGCATTATGA